>JACCDN010942447.1_pt1 | contig 138606 bp, 127 predicted proteins | sample 7441691 | NCBI WGS metagenome assembly JACCDN01 (sample SAMN15323439, study PRJNA562643) | freshwater metagenome | isolation source: river surface water | place: USA:Blue River Watershed | collected 2017-08-16 | reverse complement strand
GAGCCTATTATATTCTCTATTCCTATTAACCTGTCTGCACCACCCCAACCCGTTGCACTGTTTGCAGCTAAATTAACTGTAACAGCTGAACCTATCGTCTTATATGTTATAACATCAATACCAGCTTCACCATCAATAGTATTGCTTCCTAACCCTCCTGTGATTGCATCTGCTCCTGATCCTCCTGCGATGCTGTTATTAGCGTTATCTCCTATTATTGAATCCCCTGCCGTAGACCCTATTACATTTATAAAACCTATAAAACTATCTGTTCCTAGAGCGCTTGCAGCACTAGCTGCACTTAAATCTACAAATACTGAAGAAGCAAGCGTTCCATAAGTTAGAGTGTTTACACCAGCTCCTCCATCAAGTGTATTATCTCCAGCTCCTCCTGCTATTGTATCATTTGCAGAACCACCCAATATACTGTTTGCAGCGCTATCTCCAAATAAATTACTTGCAACATCAGGTCCTATTATATTCTCTATACTTCTTATGACATCGCTCCCTGCAAATCCTGAGACCATAGAATTCTCTAAGTTAACAGTAACACTGCCTCCGCTGTATTTTACAGTATCATTACCTCCAGCACCGTCTAGCGTATCGTTACCTAATCCCCCTTCTATTATGTTTCCTAGACTATTACCTGTTATACTATCAGAATAATCGCCACCAACTATATTGATAAACCCTGACACTAAATCATTACCTGACGCACCAGAAGAAGTACCCAGATTAATATCAACAGTAACGGCCCCTTGCGCAGATTTATAGCTTAATAAGTTTTGCCCACCCATACCTATTAATGTATCTGCTCCTCCTCCTCCATCTATAGTATCGCTGCCAACGCCCCCTATTAGACTGTTAGAATTATCATCACCAATAATGCTATTCCCCACACTACTTGCTATAACGTTTTCTATATTTCTTAAAGTATCATTCCCGTCTGCGCCGGATGCAGAGCTGTTATATAAATTGACCGTCACAGCACCTGTAGCTTCCGCATATGTAACTGTATCAATTCCAGCACTACCATCAATAATATTGGCTGACGAATCCCCGCTTAGTGTGTCGGCATAACTACTTCCTATAAGATTTTCAAAGCTCCTAACTAGATCAAATCCCATTGAAGATGTGTTCTGAGTTGCACTAGAAACTCTGAGACTTACAATAACCCCAGCAACCGCCTTTGTGTAACTTAAAGTATCAATACCAACCCCGCCATCCAAAGTCTCATTCCCAGCATTACTATAAACAATATCTGCACCACCATAAGCATATATCGCATTAGTACCGGCACCACCATCTAGAGTGTCATTAGAGTCATATCCTACTACTATATCATCTGAGTCTTCACCAGATATTATCACACTAAATGTAGCTACAGCCGCAGACCCTATACTGTTCTGAATACTATAAGTCCCTGAAATGATAACAGAAGGAGATTGAGCCCCGTTAAAAGCTTCTGCTGTAGGTATGAAGGAGAAAGCTTGATTAGGCGTCAAAATCACATCACCTGTCTGCTTAAACACTAAAACCGCATTACTATTAGCCAAGCCTAAGGTGCTCCTAGCAAACAATCCTTGAGCTACTATATTGTACCTAGCTATTTCACCACTGCCAATTGTTGCTGGAACAGCTTGCATAGCTATAGAGCCAGCTAAAGAATTATACCCGTAGCCAATCACTTCTAACCCTCTAATGCTTACTAGTGGAGATGGCTGAGCCGGATCTAGATTTATTACTCCAACCAGAAAACTAACTTCTAATGGTATATCATCATCATTATCCCTGAATATTTGTACAGGGACTTGAGGAGTCAATATCAGATCAACTTTATCTGCAGGCAGTATATCGACATCTTTTACACTTATTGAAGGCACTTCACCACCAGATGTCCCTTGAGATCCAGAGCTAACAGAACTAGACGATCCAGAGCTACCAGAACTAGAAGATCCAGAGCCTGTTGAAGGATTGCCACCCAAAATTTTTGACTCCCCAAGGGACTTAGTATTATTAATAGAAGGATTAGTATTAGTTGCAACTGGAAGATTCTGAGATGCCTGAGATGATATCACATCATCATCTTTATGTTCCTCTACCTTCACAGTCACATCAGGAGAATACCCACTTCCTATAATATTTGTAATAGCATTAGAATTTTGAATAGAGGAAAATTTAGTATTAGAATAACTCCTAGACCCCTTATTATCAGACTCGATACTTGTAATCATTTTATTATCTGTATCTACAAGAAGAATCTTATACATCTCATAATCTGTAAATTCCGAATAAGAGGAATTATCAGAAGAAAACTCGTTGTTATTTTCAATTACTGTGTTTTTCCTTACTACGGATTCAGAGTTTTTATACTTATTTATTTCCTTTATATCGCTACGGCTCGCAGAAAGACTAGCAACTGTATTACCTTGTACAGATGAATAAGGCTGTGCAGATTGAGACTGAATACCCTGCTGATCAGAAAGCAGTGGCCTTTCCTGAGCAGATTTATAGGAAGACGACTGCTCTTTATTACTAGAGTCAGTAGATTTATTGGATGATGCAGCATCCAAATTTGACGAACCCCTATCAGCATTAGTATCGTCTTTCTTCACATTACTATCAATCGCTCTACCAACGGAAGGCGACTCATCTCTAATATCGCTCATACGTGTATTACGAGTATTTTATTTCAAATTCCATAAATAGGTGGCAGGGAATATTTATGATACATTAAGTATAATGGCCTTAATAGGTTACTTATTTATTAACGATCTGCCTAATAACCTCAAATTAATCACTTTAAGAGCAATATTTTTCTTTTTTCAGAGCAAACACTCTTTTATTTTTTGCAAAAAATAGAAAAAATCATGCTTTTTTAAAAATTTAACTAGATATTTATATGCAAATTATATTACATCTAGATTAATGATGAGAGAGTCGATTGAGACTTTTACCATTACTGCAATTATTAAAAGCACTCTTCGGGTATATATAAAGGAGTTTATCAATGTCGCATCTAGAAAAGGCTGTATCTTCAATCAAAGATCCTCTAACCAAAGAGCTAGCAGAATATTTGCTGAAAGACATCCCAAATAGATGCTACCAAGAGTTACAAGAAGGATATATTTTAAGAGACATACAAAGCATTAGGAACCATTACGCCAAAAGCGATGAAAATGAATTTGATATAATAATTAACCCTCCACGAATAAGTGACGGATTCTTCTCTGTTATTATTACTGCTTTCGATCTACCATTTTTAGTTGATTCAACCTTGAGCTGCGTAGCCCGTAATCAGATAGAAGTCTTTTTTGCATCACATAAAAGAATAACAACAACAGAAACAACTCTACCCAACACTAGTGGATCTACAGTTATATACCTAATATTACAAAGAACAAAAGATACCCCTAAAGACACAGACCTAAACAACGATCTTACCAACGTCCTAACATGCTTAATATCATCATTTCGTGATTGGAAATCTATGGAAAATGAGATGATAGCCATATCGAAAAATGAAAGCATTCTAGCCGAAATAAAAAATCACAAAGAGCAGTCGGAGCTGGATTTATTCTTAAAATGGCTAACGGACCATAACTTTATCTTCTTGGGATCATACAAAGCACAAGTAAACAATGAAGTTCAAACCCCAGACCCAAAATCATTCAAAGGCATATGCAAAAGCCCTGTATACAACATACCTATACACAAATCGGATAATGTCACATCTACAGATAAAATAATAAATATAAGCAAATGGCATAAACCTTCTGTTATACATAGAATAGCTCATATGGACTGGCTAATAATAAACCATAAAGACACATCTGGTAATGTAGTAGAAACAAGTAACTTTATAGGATTCTTCACTTCATCAGTATATTATCAGAGCACCCTCTCTATACCTCTAATTAGAGAAAAGGTATCTAACGTGATAACACGATATGGAGAACCTAGACACAGCTATAACGCAAAAGAATTAGTAAGCGCCATAGAAGCCTTTTCTAGAGGAGATCTTTTGCAAATGACAGAAGATGAATTATATTACATGTCTGTTGAGATGGCTAAGCTTACATTATCACCCAAAGTTAGGCTTTTTGGGCGCAGAGATACATTTCAAGATTTTGCAAACTTCATATTATTCATTCCTAGAAACAGGTTTAACTCTAACACAGTAAAAATAGCAGAAGAAATTTTATGTAGAAAATTTAATGCCCAACTCTCTAAAAAGCACACACGAATACATCAGGATAATCTAGCACGCATACAGATCACACTGAAAATGATGCCCAATACAATATCGCCAACAAATATTAAAGAGGCAGAACAGGAAATAGACAAAGCCACAACACCTTGGAATGATGGACTTATATCTATTTTATCAGAGAATTTCTCTGATATAGGAGAAGTTCTTGCTTCAAAATTTAACAACGCTTTTGACATTAGATACACATCTACTTTTTCTCCAGAACAAGCTCTGCAAGATGTATCATTCATAGAAAAAGCTTTGAATATAGGGCAACCCTGCTTTAGATGCTACATAGGATTAAATTCAGAAAACAAGAGCCAACTAGAATTAAAAATATACTCCCCTCATTCAGAACCATCTTTGTCTTCTATTATGCCTATGCTGGAAAATCTAGGACTTAAGGTAGAAGATATGGTTTCCTATCCAGTTTCAGTGAAAAACGTAGATTCATATGATTCTGTATTCATACAGCATTTCTATCTAGACATTTCACGATCAATAGATTCTATAGGCAAAGAAACGCTTATAAACATAACAGAAGCCCTTTCTCTAATATATTCTAAACAAATAGACAACGATCTATTTAACAACTTAATAACCTCATCAAATTTAACTTGGAGAGAGGCATTGGTATTCAGGGCTTACAATAGCTACTTGAAGCAAGTTAATTTTTCATTAACAGCAGTTTATATAGTTAATACACTAATTCATTATCATAACATCTCTTCATCTCTAGCTAAGTTTTTCGACCTAAGGTTTAATCCAGACAATCAAGGTAAAGGAAAAGAATTATACGATATAGAACTCCATATAAATGATCTTATAGAATCAGTTGAAAATTCATCTGAAGAGAAGGTGATTTCTACTATTTACTCACTTATTAAAGCAACAAAAAGAACTAACTTCTACCAAGTGAAAGAAGGAGGAACTCCAAAAGATTATTTATCATTAAAGATATCATCTACAGAGCTAGATTTTCTGCCTTTACCAAAACCCTATATGGAAATATTTGTATATTCCATAAGATTCCGAGCAATACACCTAAGAGGTGGGAAGGTAGCAAGGGGTGGAATAAGATGGTCAGATAGAAGCGAGGATATGAGAACCGAAATATTAGGTCTGATGAAAGCTCAAATGACTAAAAATGCAGTTATAGTGCCTCTTGGCTCGAAAGGAGGATTTGTATTGAAGCAGGTCACACCTGAAAATGGAATCGATGCATACATGAAAGAAGGAATAGAATGCTATAAAATATTTTTATCAGGGTTACTTGATATAACAGATAATATCATAGAAAACACAACAGTACCGCCGCACAGAGTTGTCAGGATGGATGAGGATGACCCCTATCTTGTAGTTGCAGCCGATAAAGGCACAGCAACTTTTTCAGACACAGCAAACGCAATATCTAAAGAATATAATTTTTGGCTAGGTGATGCTTTTGCTTCTGGAGGGTCAGCTGGATATGACCATAAGAAACTTGGTATTACAGCACGTGGAGCATGGGTCTCGGTAATAAATCACTTCTCAGATTTGAACATCGATATCACGAAAGAGGAGTTTAGTGCAGTGGGCATAGGCGATATGTCTGGCGATGTTTTTGGGAATGGAATGCTGCTATCAAAAAAAACAAAACTAATTGCTGCATTTAATCATAAGCACATATTCATAGACCCAGATCCCGATCCCGAGATCAGCTTTAATGAAAGACTACGTCTATTTAATCTGCCTAGATCTCAGTGGTCTGACTATAACCCTCAACTCTTATCGAATGGAGGAGGAATATTTGCTAGAAGCAGTAAATTTATCAGCTTGTCTCCTGAAATCATGGAAGTTCTTTCAATTACAAATACTGAATTATCACCTGAGGAGCTAATATCTTGTATATTAAAAGCACCTGTAGATTTATTATGGAATGGAGGGATAGGTACATATATAAAATCAGAGTCCGAAACCAATCAAATGGTTGGAGACAAAGCAAATGATGGTCTAAGAGTTAACGGCTCAGAACTGAGATGCAAAATAGTAGCAGAGGGGGGAAATCTAGGGATGACCCAACTAGGTAGAATAGAATATGCAAAACATGGGGGGCTTTTAAATACAGACTTCATAGATAATTCAGCTGGCGTTGATTGCTCGGATCATGAGGTAAATATAAAAATACTACTTAATGACTCCTTAAAGCAAAAGAAAATTTCGCTAGAACAACGAAATCATCTTCTAGAAAAAATGTCAAATGAGGTATCAGAACTTGTCTTGCTAGACAATAAAAATCAAGCTCTTCTTATATCTCTTGAGTCCCAATTAGGCAGCAGCAGAACACATGAACATGGATGGCTTATAAACCATCTATCAGAATCTGGGGCACTTAATACAAAAATAGAAGCTTTGCCTAGTAGACAGACCTTATCTGTAATGATATCTAATAAAAAATCGCTTACACGACCTGAAATAGCGGTCCTAATAGCGTATGCTAAAAACTCGATCTTCTCATACCTTACAGAAATAGATTTCCTCAACAAACATCAATCCAGGAATGTATCAAAACACCATACTGAATCCATAAAAATATTTGTAAAAATATTATCTAATTATTTTCCATCAGAACTTAGAAAAGACTTCTTAATAGAGATACAGAATCACAAGCTAGGAAATGAAATATTATCTAGCATTCTAGCCAATGCATTTGTAAATATGCTAGGCTGCACACTTTTCCATCAGCTAAATAATAATGGCCAATCAGCCCTTAGAATAATAAATGCATTCTTGATAATAAAAGAAATATTCGATATAGACAGTATATGGAATGAAGCATTAAACAGAGATATAAGTGCTTCTGGTCCTTCTAAATTAGATTTGCTAGTAGATATACAACGTCATACATCAGCAAATATAGAATGGTTATTAAGCAATCACAATTCTTTAGAGAATATAGAAGAGATAGCAAAAAGCTATAAGGCGAATATACCAGAGATTACATCTATGCTGCCCAAACACTTATCAATTAAAAATAAGTTTGATATTTTAAAGAATAGCAAAGAAATACTAGATATAATAATAATCAAAAGATTCTCCTCTCAAAACTTAGACACTATAATGGACTTATATTACGCAATAGGTGATAGAATGGCCTTCAGCTGGATGAAACAAAAATTAAGCGCTATTACTCCAGATGATTACATAGACAAAACAGCTTTAAAAAGTTTATCGCACGAGATAGGAAACACACATATAAATCTGACGTTACAGAATATCACAGCCACATCAGCATCAGGAAAGAATGCGCATTGTATAGTGCCATATGCTACAGAAATGAACGATTATAACAAATTAATTTTATCTTTAAAATCATATACAGGAGAAAATTTTTTTTCTGTGTTGATTATTGCTCTGCAACATGCTAAAAGCTTTTTAAAAGATTCTCAGTCAAAATACTTTTCTGGGCTGGATGATGTAGCTTAAGTTTTCTTTGATAATATATTTATGAACCTATCTATGATAACAATGAACAACTTTATATGGGCAATCATTCCTTTTTTTGCTCTATTTTCCCCCAATGTATTGGCTGGCCCTTTAATTATTCTTGGTATCTCAGCCTTGTTTTCTAAACACAAATTTAGATCATACAATACACCTTCCATAATATTTCTTGTGTTTATTATATATTCTGGTGTTACAAGCTTATTTTCTATCTCCCCTGAAATAAATATAGTAGAATTATTGAGACTATCTGCTATGGCATTAATATATTTTCTCATATTATCTAAAATAGAGTCTTATTCTACAGATGAAAGACTTAAACATAATACTATTTTTAAGTACGCTTTTAGTATATCTACTCTGTTTTTAGCAATAGCATTCTTTACTGGATGCCTTTCTGTGTTCCCCTTTGTGACACCGAATACTAACTTTTTTAATAAAGGAGCTTGCACAATTTCAGTGATATCCTGGCTTCTCATGTTCTCTTATATATCCTCTTCAACAAAAGGAAAACTCAAGTCATTTATATGCTATATAGCTACCACCTCATTAGTGTTCACCATGGAATCAGAAAGCGCTATGTTGGCTTCTGTTGTTGCCACTCTAGTATTTTTAATATCAAAGCTGCATCATAAGATGTATAAAATATTCGCCATCTTAACCCCTTTATGCTTTTTAGCAGCGCCTGTAATTATATACGTATACGTAACCTATTATACAGACTTCACACCATTTGAACTGCAATCCTCTTGGGAGCATAGAATATATATAGCTTTTAATACTATCTCCTTAATATTAGAAAACCCAATATTAGGATGGGGATTTAATGCTAGTAAGTTTATTGCTATGGCACAAAATGGCAATGTAATTATAGGAGAAAACATCTTACCTATGTTAAATTTCCATCCTCATAACTCATCTCTACAAATATTATTAGATACAGGGATTATAGGGCTGATAATATTCGTTATTTGCTTGTCAACGCTTATAACTCATATTGGAAAAAGTGAAATAATAGATAATAAATTAAAGCCTTACATATATGCTGGGTTATCATCTTACATCATAATCGGGCAACTTAACTTCAATGTCTGGGCGACATGGTGGGTTGGTATATTAATGATTTTTGGATTGATGTCCAATTCATTAAGCAATATAGCATCCAAAGACACCGGCCTAAACACAAAACAATAAATATAATCTTATTACATTAATGGACGTATTAATATTCTTGCTACCCTTAGGTTTGTTTATACTGGTAATGAGCTTTGCATTCTTTTTTTGGACTGTAAAAAACAAACAATACGAAGATCTAGATGGCGCTTCCCAAAGAATATTGACTGATACAGATGAGTAATATAGCCTATCCAATAGGTTTCTCCTAAATTGGCAGTAGTTAAATTAATCGTTAAAAGCTTGTTATATTGACTACAAAATGAAATTATTGAGTTGTTGAGAAATAAAAATTTAGTGTCCTACTAAGAGATGCGCTACGAAATTATAATCATAAGGTGAAAGAAATATTATAGGATTTTCCTTACTTTATGCTTTGGATATAATTCATATTTAGCATATCTAATCCTTTAGAACAACAGGCTCTAGTTTTACTGGATCCTTAGCGTAAACTTTTGCAATATCTCCTTCGAACACTAAATGCCAATCATCAAAAAAATCACGAGTTCTAACATTCGAAAAGTCCTTCTTCGAAACCAATGCAACCTCAAAAGGAAAGGATCCATATAGCACCTCCCATCCTTCATCGCCCTTTATAAAGTTAACATATTTTTCTATCGTGCTCTCAGCAAAAGCAGTACCTGCTCTACCATCGATAAAATGCTTCACCCGACCCATACCTTTAAATATAATATGCCCTCCGCTATCATATTCATTATACAACGAAACTCCATTGTAGTTACGGATAACAAAATTAATCTCATCAATAGGTACATTATCTCTATATAATGGCTTTTCTATAGTCATACCATATATACATAATGCAACTGATAATATACCAAAAGCACCTTGACCATACTCCTTAAAATTTTTCAGCCCTATAGGATTTTGCTTCAGGTAAAGCGCTGTAAAGAGATAGCCAAGAAACGGCGCACCCAATATTGCAAAAGTCTGCCAACCTCTTATGGAGATTAAAGCATTCAATAAAGCAAACCCTCCCATTATTTTATATCTCATAGGAGCAACACTGTGAACAAACCCGCCCAGAAAAATGAATATTACAGAAAGACTAGCCCCATATTGTGATCCAAAAATAAAAGGTTTCCATTCTGCTATATAAGGTTTTATAGCAGTATCTAACGTTCTCATCACCCCAATATAAACATCAACACCCCAAGGGTTTACAAGACTAGCCAAGATAGCCATTAACCCTGTACATATTAATACATATACATTTTTAATATCGCCTTCCAGAAAAGCTTCAAGTAAATATGCTCCACCTATTATCCATATCAGTATAAAACTCCCATGCATGTTAACCCAAGCAATAGTAATAATAGAAACATATAAATATGTGAGAATAGGCTTTCTGTCCCTATACTGCTCCATCACTTTCATTAATAAAATAATGAAAATATATGCTGAGAGCTGCGGCCTTAAGTAAACAGATTCAATAAGCAATGCTCCGCTTAATGTTAAGGTTGCTAAAATCGGCTCGTCATACTTAATTTTATATGTATTCTTCAGTTCTTTAAATAAAAGCAGTAAAACACATGCGTTTATTAAGACTCCTAAATTATAAAGCCCTTGAAGTCCTATATAGTCATTTGCGAAACTGATTATTACATCCCATAACCATGACAGATTATACCAAATCTGCCCTGAAGATGTATAAGACCAAGGATCATAGATTGGTATTTCTGAAAATTCTCTAATATATGAACCAGCAGCAATATGCCAACCTACATCTGGATCGCCAAACAATGGAGGGCCATAAATCTTTACGATACCAAAGGTTAAGGTAAATATTATTAACTCTAGATTGCTGAAGGCCTTTAAAACACTTAAAGCTCTATTTAACATTTTCATTTAAACCAAAATAGGTACTGAAAATGCTACCTCTACCTACGTTGCTTTGTATATCTAAAACCCCATTGTGCCTAGAAAGAACCTGCTGGGCAACAGACAAACCCAATCCGAACCCTCCCTTGCTTCTTCCTCTATCAACCTTATAGAACTCTTCTGTTAATCTGTGTATGTGCTCATGAGGAATACCATCGCCTTCATCTATGATTCGAACATAAGCAGCAGATTTATAGTCCTGCAAGTATTTATTATCAACTGGAAAATCTTTCGTATATCCTATCTCCACAATGATTTTTGATTTAGGATCGCTATGCCTTATGGCATTTGATATAATATTATGATACATCAAACTGAGCTCGTGGAAATCACCTTGGATAAAAACGTCTTTATCTCTCTTTATTACAAGCTCTAGCTTATACTCTTCCAAAGTTTTAGCTAACTGCAAACTTAAAACTTCTATCACCTCAACTAAGTTTACTGTATATTGAGGCAAATTTGAGGTTTGCACACTCATTTTAGAAAGGCTTAGCAAGTCATTCACCAAAGATTTAAGCCTCATAGTTTGATTCAATAAAATAGGAGAAAATAAGTTTATTGTTTCACGATTTTCCCATTTTTCCGCTATCAATGTTTCTATCATAGCAAGAAGAGAAGTAATAGGTGTTCTTATTTCATGTCCTGCGTTAGCTATAAAATCAGCCAATTTAGGCTCTATAGTTAAATTGTTAGAATCAGATAAAACCATCAGAACCACTACCACATCGTTGATAACCATTCTTTGTATAGCTGCGGTAAATTTAGTGCTGATAGATTCAACTGCTGTAACAGGTATAGATGCAAAGCGTTCACCGTTTATAACACTTGCAAGACAAGTGGAAAGATTATCTCCTTCAACTATATCTAGTACGTATCTACCAACTAAATCATCCCCAAACATAGTTCTTGCGGTATAGTTAGATGATATAATTTTAATTCTATCATCTAGAACAAAAACACTGCTAGGATAGGCATTAAAAACAGCTTGATAAATTGGATTGTATTGTGTCAATGTCATATATTTAGTTATTGTATAAAGTGCTGTACAAGCATAGCAAATTTTTCTGCCAAAATGCAAGTCATAACTGAACACTCTATAGCAGGAAGTAAGAATATATAGGATCTTTTATTAACAACCCTGCAAAATATACCCCAAACTAAATAGAATATCGCTACAAGAATTATATAACTTACTAACGTTAACCCCTCAACATTTATCACTATAACGCTACAAATAGACATTAGAATGATCTCATTCCATTCAATCACCTCTGATGAAATAAAGAATTTCGCCATATATTTCACTAAGGTTAGCCCCATAAAAAGGAATATGGGATATAAGAAAAACATCTGATAATTAATAGTATTAATTTGATTAAACCCTATTAACATGGTCGTTATAACCACCATAAAGAACATTATCATTTCCAAAGATTTTGCAGCTCTAATACGATTCAATATTAAGAAGTGAAAACATATAGAGAAGATAGAAATTAAAACCACGTTGACAGATTCATTTATTTCCATAGATATGAAGAAGAACATAAGCCCTGTAAAAAAAGCCAACAGCGAATAAGTAGAGACATCACTGCGCATTCTTCCATCTAAATGATCATGCATAAATAAAAAGGCTGACGCCAAAAAAGCCCCTAATATTCCATAAATCAGTGCAAACACCATAAAATTAGTGCCTGAATATGTCTAGCTCAGCCCAGCCTTGGACATCTAGCTTAGCTCTAACTGCTAAGAAATCAAAACAAGCTTGTGCTAGATCCATACGCCTTTCTCTGTTTAACAAAAAAACAAGCCTATCTCGTAGCTCATGCAAATGAGCTACATCGGAAGCAGCATATTCTATTTGGTCTGTTGATAATACTTCTTGCCCCCAGTCAGAAGATTGTTGCTGCTTGGAAAGCTTTACTCCCAATAATTCTGAGCATAAGTCCTTCAGGCCATGATATTCTGTGTAAGTTCTAACTAATCTAGAAGATATCTTAGTGCAGAAAATGTTTTTCATCTCTATATCGAAATAATGCTGCATTATAGCAACATCAAATCTAGCAAAATGCATTATTTTGCATATATTTTCATCAATAAGATATGACTTTATATTAGTGGAGTTATATTTTGGTGTTGGAAAGTGAACAACATGTATATCACCTTTGCCATCTGTAATCTGTACAACGCAAAGCCTATCCCTTGGAACATTAAGGCCCATAGCTTCAGTGTCTATTGCTATATCGCCATTCAACTTCACGTCATCAGGCAAGTCATACTTATGATAATATGTGGCTATGATAATCCTCTAGGTTTTTATATGCACTTGTATTTTTATCAAAATATATTAGTCTGGTCAAGATTATGTATTATATAAGCAGAAAATGACGCTCTTACCCATTAACATAAAATTGATTGTAGGACTTGGCAACCCTAGTGATAAATATAAAAATACACGTCATAATATAGGATTTATGGCTATAGATCTTATAGCAAAAGAATCACAAGCCCAAATGTGGAAGCAAAATTTCAACGGCCTTTCAACAGAAGCAACAATTGGCAACCAAAAAGTTATACTGTTAAAACCCATGACTTATATGAACAACTCTGGTGTATCAGTTCAATCGTGTGCTAATTTTTATAAAATACTCCCAGAAGAGATATTAGTTATACATGACGAGCTCGATATCCCCTTATGTAAGATAAAAACCAAAATTGGGGGTGGAAACGGAGGTCATAATGGAATAAAGTCAATAGAATCTCGAATAGGAAAAGAGTTTCACAGGCTTAGAATTGGGATAGGAAGACCCGAACATAAAGACCAAGTTTCTGATTATGTACTTTCCAATTTTTCATCCACAGAAATGGAACATGTTAATACAGTACTATATGACATATGTAAATTTGTATTCACCCCTTAAGGCTTAGTAAGCTTAGAATCTACTTCTATTACTAACTAGAATAACATCGATTTTCTAATCAAATCATAGCAACTGTAATACCAAATCCCTCGTCTCAGTAAAGAGACATATCTTACTGCTTTCTTTAGTAAAATATATTTTACTAAATTAGTAGCTGACCAATTACCTGAATGTTTACTTAAATTTCAGATTTTTATCTATCTCTGTAATTCCCCACAGGTTTTCACTAAGTGTCCAACCTTTATTTCCCGAACAACTAACTTGACACCAGTCTGTTTTGCATTGCTTCAAAGAACATATGGCACCCATTTGTATCCTAGCAGATGGCTGAGATGTAGAAACTGGCTTTCTTAATATAAGCAATTCTTTTGGTGGCTGTTTTGAAGCAAAATCTCCTATAAGCTTATTCTTCAATATAACAATATATCTCGACCCAGAAAGCATTGCTTCATGCACCCATCCGTCTTCCCCATCAATATCACTTATTTTCCGCCAATGCTCAAATTCAGCAAGAACCTTTACAGGGTAACCTTTTTGATGATAAACCCATTTCACAGAGTGCTGATTACTGGGGCCAACCCTCAAATTTGTCAATTTAGATTTCAAGCTAACAAATCTGGGGATAGGAAGACCCGTAACTCTTCCCACTTCAGCAAACGCAAAGCCATTAATAAAAAACAAAACGGAAAGAAAAGCGATACACTTTTTCATATTTTATTACGCAGTTGTAATGATACATAATCAGAAACTAAGCCATCAAGATTTCCGTGAAGCAATGCTATCTGCTTTACAAAACTCGATGAGATGAAATGACTATTCTCAGTTGCAGGCAGAAAAACTGTTTCTATTTCTGGTGACATTTTATGGTTCATATAGGACATTTGGAACTCGAATTCAAAATCAGAGACTGCCCTCAAACCCCTTACTATTATCTTTGCACCTTCATTCCTGACAAACTCAATAAGCAGCCCCTCGAACATTCTCACCGTAACATTTGATATATTAAGACCAGAGACTTCTTTTTTAGCAATCTCAAACCTTTCTTCAATGCTAAATAAAGTATTTTTAGAAGTATTTGCAGCTATTCCTACTATCACTTTATCAAACACCTTAGATGCTCTTTGGAGTATATCTAAATGACCGAACGTTATAGGATCGAATGTGCCAGGATATATAGCTATTTTAGACATTAATATAAACTTATAATGGTGTAATTTGTATGATATTATTTAATGCTGCCTAAATCAATACCAAATTGTCGCATAGTAGATTTAAAAAAGTCTGGAAGCGGGACAGAAAATTTATATTCCTTTCCCTCCAATTCAAATTGGATTTTTTGTGCTAGAAGATGCAACTTGTCAACCACATCATGGGTCCCCACTCCTGCTATCCTATATTTGTGGTCACCTAATATAGGATGACCCATTATCTGAGTGTGCGCTCTAAGTTGATGCATCCTTCCTGTTCTAGGAAACATTCTAAGCAAAGAAACATGACCTAAGGCATAATCTAAAACTTCATAATCCGTAATAGCCGTAACACCCTTTTCGCTCTTTTGCATATTCTCAAAATTTCCTTTGGCTTCCTTGCTTAGAGCGTAATTTATCGTACCCCTTTTCACTGATGGAACACCATTAACTAATGCAAGATATGTTTTTTCTATAGCTTTCTGCTGGAACATACTGGTCAATATATGTGCTATTCTTGCAGATTTAGCAACTATTATAACACCGCTTGTTTCTCTATCAAGCCTATGTACCAATCTAGGCTTCTCCTCTCCTTCATTAACTATGAATTCTAGAGCATCATCTAAGCTAACATACACCTTGCTTCCACCCTGTACAGCTAACCCATAAGGCTTATTTATAGCGATAATTTTATCATCTTGGAATATGATATTGTCTTTTAGTTCTTCAGCTAAATTTTTACCACGCCAATTTATCATTGGCTTTTCGTCTGATACAACATTTTCTGTGAATTCAGGAAATTTCAGAACCATGCCTGCATTTATTCTTTGGCTAACATCAGCTTTTTTACCATCAACTCTAATATTTCCTTTTCTTATTAACTTGGCAATCTGTGTAAATGATACGTCTGAATAATGGCGCTTGAACCATCTGTCCAAGCGAATATCATCGTCTTCTTTCCCTACTATAACTTCAATAATTGGCATAATAACACTTTATATTAATAAGCGCACAAACTAGCAGCTTTATCTAGAACTAGCAAACATTATTTATTCAGAGAAATCTGTTACCATATCTAAATTTGAGAATCCAGTTGTTGCAGTGTTAAAGTGCAAGCTGACAGTCCCAGTAGGTCCATTACGCTGCTTTGCTATGATAACCTCTGCTATATTTTTCATCTTCTCTCTGTTCTCTTCCCACTCTCTATATTTCTCACCCTCATCAGGAATTTCTCTTTCTAAATAATACTCTGCCCGATATATAAACATAACAACGTCTGCATCTTGCTCTATGTTTCCACTCTCCCTTAAATCAGAGAGCAATGGTCTTTTATTTTCTCTACTTTCAACGGCACGAGAAAGTTGCGACAATGCTATTACAGGAATGTTAAGCTCTTTTGCTATGGCTTTTAATCCTTGTGTTATTTCCCCTATTTCCTGCACCCTATTTACATTAGAACCAAGGTGAACACCCCTTAGTAATTGCAAATAGTCGACTATTATCAGGCCTATATTATGCACTCTTTTCAATCTTCTTGCTCTTGTACGAAGAGCTGATATTGTGATAGCGGGAGTGTCATCTATAAAAAACGGAAGATCATTTATTTTCCTACACTCTTCTGAAAGTTTTATAAATTCATCCTTATTAACCATTCCATTTCTGATTTTACTACCATCTATCTCTGTTTTAATTGCCAAAACCCTATTTGTTAACTGATCTGATGACATCTCAAGTGAAAAGACAGCTACGGAATATGGCTTACCAGAGCTTGGTTTGTTCTTAAAGAAGTTTTCAGCCGCATTCAAGGCAATATTAACAGCTAATGATGTCTTACCCATAGACGGTCTTGCCGCTAGTATTAATAAATCGGAATTCTGAAGCCCTCCTAGTATCTTATCTAGCTGAGTATATCCAGTAGTAACTCCATTTACCCTTCCACCTCTTTTTTTCAATTCGCTTATATTATTCAACGAAGTTAAAAGTGCATCTCTCATTGAAACAAGATTTGATTCTGAGTTTCCATAAGATGCTAAGTTAAAAAGATTTTGCTCTGTAGCCTCTATCATCTGCTCTGAGGAAACATTAAAATCTTCAAAATAAGCGAGATTTATAGTTTCTTCAGCTAATGATATCAGTCCCCTTCTCATAGCCAAGTCATATATTGTTCTTGCTAAAGTTTCAACTGATGTAATAGGTGAAGCAGCTGTTGAAAGATTTATTAAATATTCATAACTATCAACACCAGATTCTTGTAGTATATCCTCGTTACTAAAGTAATTTTTCAAAGTTATAGGATTTGCAACCATTCCCCTTTCTTGAAACCTTAGAATAGCCTCGTATATTTTTCTATGTAGTGGGACATAAAAATGCTCAGAAATTAATATATCCGAAACCTTGTTTATGTGATCGTTATTTATCAGGAAATTGCCTAATATAGCCTGCTCTGCCTCGCTATTATAAGGGGCTTCCTTTGTAACATGATTTATAGAATTATCTGGTTGCTTCATATTTCCTTACAGCATCTATTGTTCTCAATACGCTATTTATATTTGTTTCTGGCAATACACCATGTCCAAGATTGAATATAAACCTAGATCTTCCAATACCTTCCATGATTTCTTTGACAGAATCCTCTATATAATTTTCTCCGTATGCTAGAATCATATTATCCATATTACCTTGTAAAGCAATAATTGTTTGTAAATTATTTTTCGCCCACTCTATTGGTATGTTTTGATCAATTGCTAATACATCTACTCCTGCTTTTTTAGCATAATCCACATACATAACTCCTGCTCCCCTAGGAAATCCTATTATCGGAATGTTCGGATACAAATCTTTAATCCTTTTAGTAATCTTCTTTGTTGGATCTATAATAAGCTTTTCAAAATCTCTATGTGGAACTGCTCCGGCCCAAGAATCAAAAAGTTTTATAACCTCAGCTCCGGCCTCTATTTGCCCTATCAAATATTCTATTGTACTTTCTATTAGTTGATCGATTATTTTTTCCCACAAAGAAGGATTAGATATGTAAAAAGATCTAACTTTTTGGAAATTTTTACTTAATTTCCCTTCTATCATATAGCACATAACTGTCCACGGAGCACCAGCAAAACCTATCATTGCTATATCTTTATCTGTTGTTTCTTTTGATACTATGGAAATGGATTTGTTTATCTTAGAGAACACATCATTTTGTTTCTCTTTATCTATGTTTATAAATTTTTCTACTGGTGTAATTACTGGTCCTACGTTCTCTATAAACTTCACATCTACACCCATTGCATATGGAACAATAAGTATGTCAGAAAATATTATAGCTGCGTTTAAATCAAACCTTTTTAATGGTTGTATTGTAACTTCTGCAGCAGCATCACTATTCAAAATAAACTGTATAAAGTCTTTGTTTTTGCTTCTTATTTCTCTGTATTCCGGCAAATACCTTCCCGCTTGCCTCATAAACCATATAGGAGTTACTTTAGAATCTTTTCCAAGAGATGCAGATATCAAACTTTTTAACATCTTAAATAATAACCTTAATTATTTTAATTATTCTTTTTATTGTTTTATATAGAGGTGTTGAAATGTTAATTACTATTTATCAACATTTAATATACTGTTTTATTAACATAAAATCTTTGTTTGTTATTGTATGTTGATAAGTATGATAATAATTTTTTATTTTCCCCAAAAAACAAGGGTTTTAAATGTGAAAAACTTAAATGTTAGTAATGTTGATAATATAGAAAATATCTTTTTTATCAACAAATAAACATTGTGGTTATTATTTTTATCAACATGTTTGATATAAGATTAAACTATAAGGAAAAAGTGTGCATAACTTTATCAATTTAGTTATTAACAAAGTTATCAACATTAATTTAACAATTATTTTAACGATTTGTCTCAAAAGAATATTTTGATATAGAAGCTAAAACTTCTTTTAACTTTTCATCTTCTACAGAGTATATAGTTTTCTCCATTTCAGATTTTTCATTTGAAGAGATGAGAGTTTTTGTAGGAGTTTGTATTATATTAGATAAATTCTTCTTTCTAGAGCGAGATATTTCAACAACTATTCTATCAACAGCTTTATAGCCAAAAAAAGAAGATATTTTTTGTAGAATTATTATTTCACTTGCCTGAATTTCAAGGCTAAATCCAGGGTTTTCAACTGATATATAAAGAACGCCTTTTGAAGTACTATTAAATGGAAATTGCAAAGACTTTGGTGTTGAATGAAGAGATAAAAAATCACCAACTATATTTGACCAATTAGTAACTATTTTAAAAATGGCAAAGCCATGTTTCCGTGCAGAAGGCAGTGTAGCAACTTCTGTAAGTTCTGATAATTTTTTTTGCCCAGTGTATTTTCTAAGCATATTATGCTTTCAATTTAACGTTCCTAAAGCTTAGAGCTTCTATTATATGGTGCTTCTTTACTGTGTTGCTGCATTCTAGATCTGCTATAGTTCTTGCAACTCTTAATATTCTGTTGAAAGCACGCATTGATAGATTAAACTTTTCCATCGATTTTTTCAATATTTCTTGTGATTCGCTGCATAATTCTTCAAAAGACACTAAGTTGTCTCCGTCAGCATGAGCATTCAATTTTATTTTAGTGCCCTTATATCTTGTTGCTTGAATTTCTCTAGCTCTGATAACTCTCTCTCTAACAGTTTGAGTCGATTCACCAGAGTTATCTTGTAATCCATCCAGCTTTATTGAGGGAACGTCGACTCTTATATCAAATCTATCTAGTAAGGGTCCAGAAATTCGTCCTTGATAATTTTCTGCACACATAGGAACTTTAGAACATGCTTTAGCTTCACCAAAATATCCGCATTTGCAAGGATTCATAGCAGCGATTAATTGAAATTTGGATGGATAAGTTACATGGTTATTTACTCTAGCTATAGTTACGGTGCCTTGTTCTATAGGTTGCCTTAAAGATTCTAGTACTACCCTTGAAAATTCTGGTAGTTCATCTAGGAATAAAACACCTAAATGAGCCATAGTAACTTCTCCGGGTTTTGCATTTCTTCCACCTCCAACCATTGCTGCCATTGATGATGAAGAGTGAGGATCTCTGTAAGGTCTTTGCCTTATAAGGCCTGAACTATCTTTCAACATACCAGCTATACTTGCGATTACACTAACTTCTAACATTTCTTCTGGTAAAAGTTCTGGCAATAGCCCTGGTAGCCTCTTTGCCAACATTGATTTGCCAGATCCAGGTGGGCCTATCATCATCATATTATGACCACCCGCGGCGGCTATCTCCAATGCTCTTTTTGCTATTTGTTGACCCTTTATATCCTTTAAATCTTCATAGTGATGATATTGCTCATCGGTTTTTATTTGAGGCTTTGGCAGGCTAGTTTCCCCGTTTAAATGGTTAACAAGATCAAGTAAATTATCAGCTGCAACTATATTTGTATTTCCAGACCAAGCTGCTTCCCAGCCATTAGAGTGTGGACATATTATACCTAATTGGTGTTCAACTGCAGCCATTGCAGATGGTAACACACCATATACGCTTGAGATTTTGCCATCTAATGCTAATTCTCCCAGAACTATATATTTACTTGATTCTTCAGCTGGGATTGTTCCTAATTCTGCTAATAATCCTATAGCAACTGGTAAATCGAAGTGACTGCCTTCTTTCAACAAATCTGCAGGAGCGAGATTTACTGTAATTTTCTTTGATGGCAGCGAAAGACCCATACTATGGAATGCAGCTTTTATTCTTTCTCTGGATTCTGCAACTGCTTTATCAGCAAGGCCCACTATACTAAACCCTGGCATACCATTCGCCATATGAACCTGTACAGATACACTTTTTGTTTCTATTCCTTGAAAGGCTACAGTGTGTACTCTAGCAACCATATTAAAAACGATAATTCTGAATCAGAGCCATCCTTTACCACTAAAGGATTGGTAAAGCAAGTATATTGGTTTAAAAAGGAAAATTTTGTATTACTTTAGAGATGCTAGATAAGCAATAAGATCAGCCCTATCCTTATCATCCTTTATTCCAACAAAAGACATTTTTGTTCCAGGTATGTATTTCTTAGGAGAAAATAAATATCTGTAAAGAATCTCTTCAGTCCATACAGATCCAGAATCGCCTAATCTTTTCATTGCAACTGAATAGGCGAAATCACCATGGCGGGCTGTTTTCGCATTAACTATTCCCCAAAGATTAGGGCCAACCTTATGCAAGGCTTGTTTCTCGTTTGTGTGACATACAGAGCATTTACTAAATATTTCAGCACCATGAGAGGCATTTGCTTGAGACATAATCGTATTAATGTCTATAATTGCTGGAAGTTCTTTTGATGCACCATCGTTCTGATTTGATAGATCGTCTTTAACTTCTATTTTATAACCTGATTTATCAACATGTGTGTTTGGGTTATATAATACATCACCTATATTATTGCTGAATATTATTGTTAATATTCCAAATGCTATAGCCCAAACTATTTTATCAAATTCAAAATTATTTCCCATATATAAAATTACACCATCTGTTTAACAATAAAAAACCTTGCCTTATTAAGTTTGGACTTCTATTCTTTCGCCAAATATATTATATCACATAACACTTAATTAGTTAAGGTAAATCAAGTATGCACCCGTTGCCTAATTTTTCTAGATTTTTTAGCAAATTTCCAACAATTCATCTTGGAGATATAATACTGCGGGATCTGTCCCTTTCAGATGCCGATAGATATTTTGAGATTATGTCCAACCCAGAAGTGGTGCAATATTTTTCAGATGAAGACGTCCCTAATTCTGTGGAGGAAGCAATAAATGAAATAAAATTTTGGGGTGGTTTGTTTTATCATAAGCAAAGTGTTTTTTGGGGAATTGCTTCTTCAAAGGATAATAAACTAATTGGCAGTATAGGATATAACAGCTGGAATTTTCATAATCGCAGGGCTGAGATCAGTTATGATTTATCAAGGGAACATTGGCGTCAAGGCATTATGACTAAGGCACTTAACAATGCCCTTATATTTGGATTTAAAGAAATGGGTTTGATGAGAATAGAAGCCAGAACTATGATAGAAAACAAACCATCTCAGGCTATATTGGACAAGATAGGGTTTAAGTATGAAGGAATGCTTAGGAACTATCGCATAATACGAAATCAACCAGTTGATGTTATGCTTTACGCAATAACTCCATCAGATATACCTATTATGGCCTCATAGACATATTATACTTATTAATCAAATATGTTTGTCAGCGTTAAGAACTCTGATACTTAAGGTATTTAAGTCATATCCAGCAAATTGGCTGTTGTATCTAGAATTTGCTCTTGCTATTGCCAGCTGAATCAATATGCTTAAGTTATATATTAATTTAGGTTTAGTTTTATGTTCATCACGTTCGAAGGGGCGGAGGGTGTTGGTAAATCCACACAAATTAAGTTGCTGCAACAGCATTTAGAAAGAGTTGCTAAATCTGTTGTTCTTACAAGAGAGCCGGGAGGAACTCAGCTTGCGGAAAAATTACGCTCCATCCTTTTAGAAAATGAAGGAATCAAGGATGCTCTGATCGAATACCTTATTCTTGCAACTGCTAGAAGAGACCATATACTTAAGGTTATTGAGCCCTCTTTAAAAGCAGGGAAATGGGTGTTATGTGATAGGTTTTATGATTCCTCTATTGTGTATCAAGGGATGCTAAAGGGTTTGGATTTAAACCTAATGGAGCGCCTCCATACCGAGATAAATAATTCGTTATTTCCTGATATGACAATAGTACTAGATATAGAACCAGAATCATCAAACCAAAGACTAGTTGCCAGAACAGAAGAGCTTACACATTATGACACAAAAGATATCAGCTTTCATAAAAGTGTGCGAGAAGGCTTTCTTTTTGTTGCTAAACAAAATCAACAGAGGGTTCATGTAATAGACGCACATGGGTCTGTTGATGATGTTCACGCCCGTATAATTAAACTCTTAGAGCCCCATTTACAGGGATAACTGCTCCGTTTATATATCCAGAGTTCTCTCCTGTTAAGAAAGCTATTGTGTTTGCTATTTCTTCAGCATTACCAAGACGGCCTGTAGGCACTTTTGCCACTATTTTTTCCAGTATTTCAGGAGCGATAGCCGCAACCATTTCTGTGTTTATATAACCAGGAGCAACGGCGTTGACAGTGATTCCAGATCTAGCAGATTCTAAAGCCAAAGTTTTTGTAAAGCCTTCAATAGCAGCTTTAGCTGCAGAATAATTAACCTGGCCCATTGCACCTTGAGCGTTCACAGAGCTTATGCTTATTATACGACCAAACTTTGCTTCTCTCATTTTTTCTATAACACCACGTGTCATATAAAACACAGAGCTAAGGTTAGTTTTGATCACAGCATCCCAAGCTTCTACAGTCATCTTATGGCACATTGCATCTCTAGTGATTCCAGCATTATTTACCAGAATTTCTATGTTGCCACCCAAATGTGCTTCAACTTGTTTTATTCCTTCTACGCAGGCGTTATAGTCTGAAACATCCCATTTAAAAGCTTTTATCCCTGTTTCTGCGGTGAAGTCAGCTGCCGCCTTATCATTGCCAGCATATGTGACAGCAACAACATATCCAGCTTCCTCCATTCGTATAGCAGTGGCCTTGCCTATACCTCTTGTGCCGCCTGTTATTAAAACTCTTCTTGTCATATTAACCTCTTTATATTACAGATTCTATACACATAGCCATACCCATGCCACCACCTATGCAGAGTGTAGCTAGTCCCTTCTTTGATTGCCTTCTTTTCATCTCATGTAGAAGTGTAACCACTATTCTGCTTCCAGAAGCACCAATAGGATGCCCTAAAGCTATTGCTCCACCGTTAACATTAAGGCGGTTGCTATCTATATTAAGTTCACGTTTAACATAGATGGATTGAGAAGCAAACGCCTCGTTTGCTTCCACTAAATCAACATCATTGATGTTCCACCCAGCAAGCTCCAATGCTTTTCTTGATGCTGGCACTGGGCCAATACCCATAATGCTAGGGTCTACACCAGCTGTAGCAAAGCTTTTTATCGCTCCCATTATCGGTAAGCCACGTTTTTTTGCTTCATCGTATGTCATAAGCATAAGAATTGCAGAGCCATCATTTATTCCTGATGCATTTCCTGCAGTAACTGTACCATCTTTTTTGAATGCAGGATTAAGTTTGCTTAAGGCATCTATTGTCACACCGTCTCTTATAAATTCGTCTTCAGAAAAAATTACGTCACCTTTTTTATTAGGAATTGTAACTGGCACGATCTCATCTTTGAATTTGCCGCTCTTCTTAGCAGCTTCGGCTTTGTTTTGAGATTTTACAGCAAATGCGTCCTGCTCATCTTTAGTTATTTTAAACCTCTCGGCTACATTTTCTGCAGTGAGTCCCATATGCAATTTTGAAAATGCATCTGTCAGACCATCCTTTATCATAATGTCTTCCAACGATGCGTCTCCCATTTTCTTTCCACCTCTGATATTAAGTGCGTGAGGCGTTTGGCTCATGCTTTCATGGCCTCCAGCAATAATTACTTTACCCCTGCCTAGCTTTATTGAGTCATGTGCTAATGCTATGCTCATCAATCCAGATCCGCAAACTTTATTCACAACCCATGCTGGGGTTTCTATCGGTAATCCACCAGCTATGGAAGCTTGCCTTGCTGTGTTTTGACCACAGCCAGAATGTAACACATGCCCCATTATCACTTCTGAAATATCTTCAGGTTTGACGTTAGCTTCTTTTAATGCATGTGAAATTAATGGTACAGTCAATTGGTGAACAGGAAGTGAGGAAAGTGATCCCATGAATGACCCTATTGCAGTTCTGACTGCGCTTACTATAACGATGCTGTCTCCTTTCATAATGAACCTAAATACACGTGAAACTATAATGCTTATTATTACTTATCTTCTGCTAATAAATCTAGCAATATATTTCTTTGATGTTAAGTTTATGGTGAAATCACATTACGTTAACGATTTGTTAACTAATAATGAATTACCCTTTGTTATAAGTAATAATAAAATTTTGGTAAGAGAAGATGAAGAATGAAACAGAGACTGAAAATTCTAATAGTCCAGATACACCTACTCCTAGTAGCACAAGAAAGCTTGAGCCTTTAAATCCAGAACAACAAAACGCAGAGATAAGTCAGCGAGAAAAAGAACTCAAGGAACTAGCTAGTAAACAAATTGCGTCTAGTATTATTACTAAAATAAATAACGAGAATGATAAGACTAACGCCAATCCAGATCTTAATGCATTAGTAAGCAAATATGATGCTGCAAATTTGATTAATGACGTTGTAAAAAATGTTAACATAAGACCAGCTCCCACACTTGAAGCATTAAGTAACTCTTTTAAAGATGCCAATCCAGAAGTGCAACAACCAAATCAAAATATTACTATTAAGGAAGATGAAAAGAATAAACAAATTGCTGCAAAGAGTAAAGAGTTTGTGGCAGATGTTATGGCATCGGCAAGTCCATCTCTTGAGTTAGATGGCATAGATCTTAATATTATTGATCCACAAGAAAATGGGTTTGCAAGTCTTTTTAGTGAAATAGGCAATAAATTTAATGAGATGGTCAAGGATTCAGGTAATGCATGGAATTTACTATCTAATACTATTGCACGAAAGGAAAAATTCAATTTCACTGACATAACGGATGGTGTGAGTGATGCAGCACAACAGACATCAGAAAAAGTGAACGAAAAAGATTCAAAGCTAACTAGTGATCAAAAAAATCAAGTCTCTAAAATCAACGATTATATCAGTAAAGAAGCTCTTATTGCTGTGTTAAAGCAGGTAGCCCAAACATTAGGGATGCAGAAGGAAGATGGGCAAGAACAAAGTAAGGGTGAACAGCGGCAAAACAAATCTCAAACTTTCAGAGATAAGATTTTTTCTAATATGGTGACAAATATCACTGGTTATTTTAATGCCATTATGACTCCCAACGAAGAAACAAAACCTGAAGGTCTTGAAACAGAACAGAAAGATAGAATGGCAGAAGATATTAAAGTTGTTGGTGATCAGCTTGACGTTGCCGGAACTAAATTACAAGGAGGCACTGAAGTCTTAAAGGGATATTTTAATGATGCATTTACATCAGTAAATAATAGTTCAACTATCAGTGCTACACAAGCTAAAGACCTTATTGCAAAACCCTTTAAACAGATTCAAAGTTTAGCGGCTAATGCTCCAGATCTCCAAACAATAATTGCCTCTATCGAAAATAACATCAAATATTTTACAGGAGGCTATGAAAAAGAAAGAGATGAAACTCATAAGAAAAAAACAAAAGAAGAGTCAAGAGTAACAGAAGATACTGAAAAAAATGTTCAACAAGAACAGGATAGTAACACGCCGAAAGAAGCTGAAATTCCATTAAATACTATCGATGCAGTCAAAAAAACGCAAAATTCAGATTTAGACAAAAAAGATTTACCCGAAGATAATATAACGAGTGCTCTTCTGAGTAATAATGAAGAAGAAGTTAAGAATCAGAGGACAAATCATGATACTTTACCGAATAGCATGCCTAACTTATCTAATATTAAGCCTGAATTGATAAGTAAACTGAACAACCAAGAAGGGCTTAATCAAATACCACAGAATAATCAAGGCCCAGATGGTTTCAACCTAGGTTATAGATTAGGCAAATTAGAACAGAAGGTTGATGAGATGCGCCCCCCAGAAGCATCAGAAAAGCCAGGAATGAGCAATGGTATGAAGGCGGCATTAGCTATTGGCTTTTTTATTTTATTATTGATAAATCCTGCTTTTGCATTTATAGCTGCAACAGTAGTTGGCGCAGGTGTTGTTGCGTCTTCATCTGGATTTGGTCAGCTAACTAATGGGAATAAAGAGCAATCTCGGCAGAGCGGAAAAGAGAATGAGAAAAGTGGAATATTACAGCGATTTTTTAAATCTCGAGAGCGAGAAAAAGAAGGAACTAATGATATAGAAAGCTCAACATCACCAAAACCAGAAAATACGAAGATAGCTCATTCCACTGCTCCGAAAGCTCCGTATACTATGAAAGCTGATAGTAACCCTCAAGGGCAATGGAGAGGCTGAACTATTGTCATTTCCGTGGAAACGGAAATCCAGTGTTATAATACCTTAGAAAAGCTGCATGTGGCGCTTACAGTATGTATTTTAAAGGATTTTAATTATTATAGCTTGGAGGCCGAGGCCGGAATCGAACCGACGAATGGCGGATTTGCAATCCGCAGCATTACCACTTTGCTACTCGGCCAAAAATTAGCGATTCTGGGCTAAATGGTGGAGGTAACCGGGTTCGAACCGATGACCCTCTGCTTGCAAAGCAGATGCTCTACCAACTGAGCTATACCCCCATTAAAAGAGTGGAGCGGGCGAAGGGATTCGAACCCACGACCCCAACCTTGGCAAGGTTGTGCTCTACCCCTGAGCTACGCCCGCTAACTAAGAAGGTATTATATGTATAACAAATCTAAAAAGCAACCATTTTTCTAAAATAAATATAAATTTAAATAGATGGTTAAATTTAACGTGAAAGCAAGTTTAAGTTTGTTTGTATAAGATGGATGTGATAAGATTATCGGTATTAAAAATGATATGGGTTTTAAATGGCTGATACCAAAGAAAATATTGCTTTAGAGCAAGAAAATTATGGCGCTGATTCGATAAGAGTTTTAAAAGGGTTAGAGGCCGTTAGAATAAGGCCTGGAATGTATATAGGTGATGTTGGAGATGGCTCTGGCTTGCATCATATGGTGTACGAAGTTGTTGATAATGCTATAGATGAAGCCTTGGCTGGGCATTGTACAGAGGTTAAGATACTGATCAACCAAGATGGCTCTGTGACGGTTAAGGATAATGGGCGTGGTATTCCAACAGACATTCACAAAGAAGAGGGAATTTCTGCGGCTGAAGTTATAATGACGCAGCTTCATGCTGGTGGAAAATTTGATAGCAACTCATACAAAGTCTCAGGTGGTTTACACGGGGTTGGGGTGTCTGTGGTGAACGCACTTTCTACTTGGTTAGAATTGAGGATCTGGAGAGATGGAAAGGAATATTACATGCGCTTTAAAGATGGGGAAGCTGAAGCGCCATTGGCAGTTGTAGGTGAGGCTCTTGGAAATAAAGGAACACAGATAACATTTATGCCATCTGAGCAGACATTTGGTGATATAACTTTCTCTTTTTCTACATTAGAGCATCGTCTGCGAGAATTATCATTTTTGAACTCTGGTGTTAATATTTCCATAGAAGATAGAAGGCAAGACCCTATATTAAAAACAGAGCTCTGTTACGAGGGTGGGATAGTAGAGTTTGTGAAGCACCTAGATAAAAGCAAGTCACCTTTGCATAGTAGTATTTTTATAAGAGGTGAATCTAGCGATATAGTAGTGGAAGTTGCAATGCAATGGAACGATAGCTATCATGAAAACACCCTATGCTTCACAAACAATATAAGGCAAAGAGATGGTGGAACTCACTTGGCTGGGTTCAGAGCAGCATTAACAAGAACGATTAATACCTATGCAGAAACATCTGGTGTGTTTAAAAAAACTAAGGTTGAGATAGCTGCTGAAGATATGAGAGAGGGGATGACATGCGTTCTTTCTGTTAAAGTGCCTGATCCAAAATTCTCTTCTCAAACAAAAGATAAATTAGTTAGTGGAGAAGTCAGGCAGGCAGTGGAATCTGTGATGTCAGAAAGGCTTGCTAAGTGGTTTGAAGAGCACCCATCAGAAGCAAAAACAATAATAGGCAAGATAATAGAGGCATCCATAGCTAGGGAAGCAGCTAGAAAAGCCAGAGAATTGACTCGTAAAAAGAGTTCTATAGAACTTAGTAGCCTTCCTGGAAAGTTGGCTAATTGCCAAGAGAAAAACCCAGAGTTATGTGAACTTTTTATAGTTGAAGGGGACTCAGCTGGTGGGTCTGCAAAACAAGGAAGAGAAAGAAGAAACCAAGCTATATTGCCACTTCGTGGTAAGGTTCTGAATGTTGAAAGAGCACGTTTTGATAAAATGATTAGTTCTGAGCAGATTGGAACTTTGGTGATGGCTCTTGGTACAAGTGTAGGAGAAGATTTTAATATTGAAAAACTAAGATATCACAAGATTATAATCATGAGTGATGCTGATGTTGATGGTTCTCACATACGAACATTATTGTTAACATTCTTTTATCGTTATATGCCAGAGCTTATAAAGAGAGGTCATCTATATATAGCTCAGCCTCCTTTATATAAGGTAAAAAAAGGTCAGAGCGAAGTTTATATAAAAGATGAAACAGGCCTTGAGCAATACCTTATAGATGCTGCTACAGATAATATAGTAATAGTTGCCGGTGCTTCACAAAGGGGTGGTATGGAGCTAGCTTCTATAGCTAGACAATGCAATACTTTCTTCTCTGCTCTAAAACAGTGTAACAAATCATTTGATGCAAGAATTTTAGAACTTGCTGCGATATATAAATATTTCTCTTCTGATAAAAAAGATGAAATCATATCAAAAATAGTGACTAAACTTCAAAGTATGGAATTATTGCCAAATATAAAGTGGGGTGCATCTTTAGAAGATGGAATCGCTGTGTTTACTAGGATTATAAGGGGAGTTAAGGAGACTTTTACTTTAAATCATACCCTCCTTCAACAGAAAGAAATACAGCTTTTAAGTAACGCTATAGAGCCTATAGCTGATTTGTTTTATGATCCTATTATATTGGATCGAAAGGGAGCTATATCACATTGTCATACACCTTCTCAATTTATCACTGAATTGTTTGATCATTCAAGAAAAGGCCTTTATATACAGCGATTCAAAGGTTTAGGAGAAATGAATGCAGATCAACTGTGGGATACAACTCTGAATCCTGAAATCAGAACACTTCTGCAGGTTAAAATAAGTGATTTTGATGAGGCAGAAGAAGTGTTTTCTACCCTGATGGGAGATATAGTAGAACCTCGTAGAGAGTTTATACAGGCTAATGCTCTTCAGGTTCAAAATCTGGATGCATAATCTGTGTTATCAAAAAACATAGATAGCTTTCCTTGTAATTGTGAATATGTTGTACTATCTATTATAAGTATAACAAAAAGCAAGAGTAGCTATCATGAATATAGAAAAATTAACAGAGCGTGCTAGAACTATATTGCAAGAGTCGCAAACATTCGCGATTGCTTCAGGGCATCAACAATTTACTGTAGAGCATTTATTTGCTCAGCTGCTTAAAGAGCAGGATGGTTTAGTGACACATCTTTTATCATTGTGCGGTGTTGAAGGGCAATTAATATTGAGAGAGGTTGAATCGCAACTAGATAAGATCCCTAAATTAACAGGAGGAGGTGCTGGTCAACTATATCTGGCAGCTGAGGTGGCTCAAGTTTTTTCAGAAGCTCAGAACTTAGCTTCCTCATCAGGAGACAGCTTCATAACAGTAGAGCGATTATTTGAAGCGATAAGCAAGGTTAAAGGAAGCAAAAGCTATGACATATTAAAAGATTTTGGAATAACTAATACAAAGGTATCTGCTGCTATTGGGCAAATTAGAAAAGGTAGAACAGCGGATAGTAAGAGCGCAGAAGACACTTTAGAGGCTTTAAATAAGTATGCCAAAGATATAACAAAGCTTGCATCTGAAGGAAAGCTCGATCCTGTTATAGGAAGGGATGAGGAGATAAGACGTACTATACAGGTGTTATCAAGACGAACAAAAAACAACCCTGTTTTAATCGGGGAACCTGGCGTTGGAAAAACAGCGATAGTAGAAGGTCTTGCTCAGCGTATGGTTGCTGGAGATGTGCCAGAAAGTCTTAGGAATCAGAGGTTATTTGCATTAGACATGGGTGCTTTAATTGCCGGAGCTAAATACAGGGGTGAATTTGAAGAAAGATTAAAAGCTGTACTGAATGAAGTGACATCAGCAGAAAGCGATGTGATATTGTTTATAGATGAGCTTCATACATTAGTTGGGGCTGGGGCAACACAAGGTGCTATGGATGCATCTAACCTTCTAAAACCTGCATTGGCTAGAGGTGAACTTCATTGTATTGGTGCAACAACACTTGATGAATATACTAAACATATAGAAAAAGACGCAGCCCTTGCTAGAAGATTCCAAACTGTTTTTGTGGCGGAGCCCACAGTTGAAGACACAATTTCTATACTGCGGGGGTTAAAGGAGAAGTACGAAGTTCATCATGGTATACGAATCACTGATAATGCTATCATAACTGCTGCTACGCTTTCTAACCGATATATCGCAGACCGATTTTTGCCAGATAAAGCTATAGATCTTATGGATGAAGCAGCAAGTAGATTAAGGATGGAAGTAGATAGCAAACCAGAAGCTATTGACGAACTTGACCGTAGGATCATGCAGCTAAAGATAGAAGCTTTAGCCTTAGAAAAAGAAGATGATCTAGTTGCAAAAGAAAGGCTGGAGAATATAAAAAAGGAGCTAGAAGGTCTGGAGTCTAAGTCCTTAGACCTAACCAGCAAGTGGCAATCTGAAAAGATAAAGATAAATGAAGTGAAGGACCTTAAAGCAAAGCTTGATTCTACAAGAGCTGCGCTCGATACAGCAGAAAGGACTGGTGACCTAGGTAAAGCTGGAGAGCTTAGGTATGGTGTAATACCAGATTTAGAATCGAAGATAAAGATTGCTGAAGGAGAGGCTCATAAAGGGGACGGAATGCTCAGGGAAGCTGTAACTTCTCAAGATATAGCATCTATTGTTGCAAAGTGGACAGGTATCCCTGTAGAGTCTATGTTGGAAGGAGAGAGAGAGAAGTTAACACATATGGAAAAATCCTTGCACCAGCAAGTTGTTGGGCAAAATCAAGCTGTAGACGCAATTTCAAATGCTGTCAGAAGGGCCAGGGCTGGGATAGGTGATAGCGCAAGACCTATAGGATCATTCCTATTTTTAGGCCCTACTGGAGTTGGTAAAACAGAACTATGTAAGGCTCTTACTAAATTTATGTTCAACGATTCGAAATCGATGGTTAGAATAGATATGTCCGAGTATATGGAAAAGCACTCTGTTTCTAGACTGATAGGTGCTCCTCCTGGATATGTAGGATATGAGGAGGGAGGAATTTTAACAGAGGCCGTTAGAAGGAGGCCTTATCAAGTAGTGCTATTTGATGAGGTGGAAAAAGCTCATCCTGATGTGTTTAATGTATTCCTTCAAGTTCTTGATGAGGGAAGGCTCACGGATGGGCAAGGCAGAACTGTAGATTTTAGGAATACAATAATAATATTCACATCTAACTTGGGTGCGCAGCTTATAGCAGACCTTCCTATAGGAGACAGTGTCTCGCATGTAAAAGAAGAAGTTATGGAAGTTGTGAAAAGGTCTTTTAAACCAGAATTTATAAATAGGTTAGATGAAATAGTCTTTTTTGAAAGACTGCAACGCGAAAATATGGATGATATTGTTGATATACAGATGCAAATCTTGCGTGCCAACCTTGCAGATAAGGGCATCACTTTAAACATAACAACTCAAGCTAAAGATTGGCTTGCTGAGCATGGATATGATTCTGTATATGGGGCACGTCCTTTGAAAAGAGTAATACAGCAACATGTACAAAATGAATTAGCTAAATTGCTTTTATCTTCTGCATTATCGGAAGGTAGCGACGTAGATTTGAAAGTGAGTGACGATAAATTGGTTGTTATACCAAAATAGATTTTAAATTAGGCGAATTAGAGGAATGAAATTCGTAAGATCGTGTTTTATGATTTAATTCAACTATTGGCAAAAAATGGCAATGCTCATTTCTGAATTGTGATGAGAATAGGACATATTAGAAAAATCCCAGTATAACTGGGGAAATTCGGCCTTTTTATTATCAGTTTTTAAAGCATTATTCAAAATAGATTCTTTATTTGAATTAGAGCATAATGCAAGCATGATATGGGCTCTATAATCTCTATCTTCTGATGTTAGGTGTTTAAGAAGAGATGATGCAGAATCTATATCATCCATAGAGATATAAGATTTAGCCATTAAGATAATACTTTCATAATGGTTTTTATTTTCAGAAGTTATAGACTTACACGCAGAGTAAAAATCTTTCTTTGTTAGTGATTTTGATAACTTCATTATTTGATCTGTTAACCTTTTATCTGGGAAGTTACTCCATGCCTTTTTCGCATAATAAATTGCATTTTTAAAATCACCTTTTTCAATGTTAAGTTTCACTATTTCTACATATGGCTCTGCTATAGCAAGATCTATGGCGTTTTTAAATTTTTTTATGGCATCATCAGGAGAGAAGGTTAATAAATCTAATCCCGATAAATAGTTAAGCAAGCACAGTAATTTATTATGTGTATCATTTGTTATAAAATCTTTTTTGTATCCTTTCTTCAATATATCTTTAGCTTCTAACCAACTTTTCCTCTGAAATGCTGAAAGAAGCATGTTAGAAAAAACCAAAGAGGTTGGTTGAATATCCCATAGCTCATCTGCTGTTTTTTTTAGATTTACCCAATCTGAACATGATAAATATATTTTCATTTTATTTACTAGAGCAAATCTTATCAGATCTGTTGGCAAAGCATCTAATTCCTTTAATAAAAAGTGTTTATCAGAAGATTCAATCAAAGCTTTTTTTATACTCATGACCTTTGCTATTAAACTAGATATCGGTGCCACCTTTTTCGCAAGCTTAGTTATAAACTTTATATCTTCGTTACAGAATGATAAGAATGCCTTCTCCAATAAAAATCTAGAATCGGGTTGTATAGCGGATAAGATGGAATGCTTTAATCGAGTGATAATTCTAATAAGTAAAATTGTTATTAAACAAAGGAAAAATATACTTAATAGATTACTAGTTACTCTATATCCCATTGTTTCTATGACTATAGAATAATCTGCTGAAGCGCCGATTGGTTTAAAAGCAAACAACAGAGAAATAATAGCCAGCAGAGATAATAGTTTATTAATCATTGAGTATTCTTTTTTCTAAAGAAGTTAATATATTATTTGTAGAAATTCTTGCTTTTATTGACTTTGCAACGCCTTGTATGCATAGATTAATAGGGCTTTGTTGAGAAATATCATTTAGGTATAGTAGAGCGATATCGTAATGCCCTAGTTCTAGAGCCGTTATAGAGTTGGAAAGACTTTGCATTGCTGCGACAGATGACTTGTATTTATCCTCTTCCTGGACTTCTATAATCTTTTCAATAATTATACGATCTGGTTGCTTATTGGAAGATAAATTAGAATCTGTATACTTTAAGCATAACTTTAATTCTTGTACAAGATCTAAGTCCGTTCCTGTTATATTAGATTGATCCTTAGACATTATATCTAGCTCCTCCTGTGTTAGAGCATCCTTTATAAGACCAAAATCCATGTATGCTCCATTAGATATTGCGCTCCTGATAGATCCAATAGCCTTTAATACATGTAATTTAGAAGAAGATAGATCTTCAGATGATAGATTATTGATTTGCTCTACCTTTTTTTCGGTCTCAAATGGCTTTTCAAGATTAAGCAAAGAAGATTCTATTTTGGATAATACTAGATCATGAGTTGATTTTAGATCGTTTAAATTTTTATGTAATGTAACCAATATTGCGAAAAGACAAATAGTTATAGAAATTTTTGCTAACAGGCCTATTAACAGAATTTTTTTCCATTTTTTACTTATTTGCATCAGATCAATTCCTATATATTTTTATGTAAACAAGAGTATCATAAAATTTATCTTTTAAAAAACTTTTATAATCTTTTTTCTGCCTTAGCTTTCATTATAGATGCTAGAACCGCAATCAACAAGGAAGAGAATATTACAGCTAATGAGACTGAAGTGCTTATATGAAGACCAATTACAGATATTATCATTTTCACACCTATATATCCTAAAATAACCGCAAGTGCATAGTGTAGGTACACAAACTTATCTATAACTTTTACTAATATGAAGTAAAGAGACCTAAGACCAAGTATCGCGAATATGTTGGAAGAAAACACTATAAATGGATCCTGAGTAATAGCTAAAATAGCTGGAATGGAATCCAAAGCAAAAATCAAATCTGTTTGTTCTATCAAAACTAACACCAAAGCTAGAGGTGTGAACATAGTTTTTCCATCAACATTTACTATGAATTTTTGGCCATAAAATTCTTTTGTTACTTTCATTTTTGTTTTTATCCAGTTTAGAACAGGAGATTCCTTAGTAACTTCTTCTTGAGTATGTGAAGATAAAAGCAGTTTTATCGCGCTGAAGATCAAAAATCCTCCGAATATGTAGAATATCCAGTCAAATTCTTGCACTAAGTAGACTCCAAAGACAATCATCATAAATCTCATTATTACAGCACCCATAACTCCCCAGAATAAAACTCTGTGTTGGTATTGGGTGGGTACTTTAAAAGACCTGAATATGAGAACAAAAACGAATATATTATCCATGCTTAAAGAAAGTTCTACAACATAACCCGTAATAAAATCTAAAGATGCTTTTTGTCCTTCATAGTGATACAGGATTAAGCCAAAAACCATAGCAAGTGCAAACCAAGTTGAGGTCATAACTAAGGCATTGTTAAAAGATGGTTTCTTCTCGGTTTTGTTGAAAACTCCAAGATCTACAGCAAGAGAAACTATTATGAAAGTAATAAATGCACCCCAAGTATAAAATGAAAAAGTCATTTTATTTTATCTCCACAAAAGATTGTATTCTAATTTTTTGCATGAGGTTTCTAAATTGCATCATAACTTTTTTTTGCCATAATATGTCTTTCATTTCATCCAATGCTATCTTGGGTTGTGAGTGATTCTCAGTGGATTTTTTATCTAAGACTTTTATCAGAAAATAACCTTGCTCTGATTTAATGGGTTTAGTAATAGATCCAACAGGAGTCCTTGATACTATTTCAGAAACTTCAGATGGCAGTTGAGATCTCATAAGCCAGCCTACTTCACCACCTTTTTCGGCAGATGTGCTTCTAGAAAAGTTTTTTGCTAATTCTTTGAAATTTGCACCTAGTGAAAGCTGTGTTTGTAACTCTACCAATAATTGATCTAGATTGGGTTCATCGGCAAATAAAACAATTTCAGCCAAACGATATCTTACTTCAGCAGAATCAGTTTTTAACTCTCTTTTTATCTGATCTTCAGACTCTTTTATCTCCAAGTCGGTTAAATTGATTTTAGGTTCTATTATGGATTCTATAAGCTTAGATTGGATAAGTTGATATTTCAGCTGTTTTTTAAATTCTTCAGGGTCAGCCCCTTTTGACTTTATATAATTTAGCATTTGAACGGAGCCAGACATTTTATTTTGAGACGCCATTCTATCTAAAGCTTGTTTAACTGCGAAGTCGTCGATGGTTATTTTATATTTTGCTGCTTCTTTTTCTATTAAGCTCTCATCTATCAACATTTGTAAAACTTGTGAAGACAGGGCCTTTCTTGTGCTAGATGAGTCCTGCATACCACTAAGAGATATAGTTAGATTTATTCTTCTGGAAAGGTCGGAATTAGTTATTATATCTTTATTTACTATTGCGATAACAGAGTCTTTTTGTTCGCACATTCCATAACTAGGAATAATAAATAGCAACAAAGCAAAAGTTATATTGTAAAATTTCTTCATAAAATACCCTCTAAAAAGTTGGGATGCTTATCTTCAATAAGTATGTTGTTCTTGGTTTTAAGTTCTTTATCATAGTATATTCACGCTGAGCTTCCAAACCTATACTAAGGCATTCTCCATAATAATTCAAGCCTAACCCGCTAGATATAATAGATCTTGTTACACCTAATGGTTTGCGTCCTAGATTGCGCCTTATTTTAGCAGTTATCCACCAAGCATCGTAAAAATTATATCCACTATATGCTGATATTTCCTGTCGGAAAATATTTGTATTGTTATTAACCACTTTTTTACTTGCAAAGCTATAGTCCATTGAAAATATATATTTCTTACCCTGATATGAAAGAGATAATTCATTTCTATTAGGGTTTAGGCTTTGTTTGTCTACTCTTATTCTGTGAAGGATGGATAATTTTTCTGATAGTCCATACTCAAATTGCCCTACGTAATCAGAAAATTTGTCTTGCAAGCCAGAGTCTTCTTTGTATTCGGGCTTATTAAAGCTATAGCTCTGTCCAACCAAGAAATGTATTTTATCTAGAATGCTATTGTCTAGGTATCCATTAATCCCGTAATTAGCTCTATTGCCGCCTTCTATAACGTCAAGTCCTCCATATCTATTATCACTAAACAAATTAGAGGCAGAAATTTCAAAAATTTGGCTATCTTCATTAGGGATCTTTTTGTTTTGCTTGATTTTAGGACTAGCAACAATTTGTGCTGTGGGCTCTAATAAAATAGAGTATGTTTTGCCTGTCTTTATTACAGGGTAAGAGACCTTGCCTTTTAATTGAGGAGAAAATCTAGCGTGCTCACCTTTTTTCACAGATTTATAAGTAGTGTTATTATGATGACTTTTTATTTTCTTTTCCGTAATACTATATCCATCGGCCCTGCCTTTCATGCTTAACTCTATAATGTGACCCGATTCCATCTCTACTTTTTTCTTTATTTCGGTTTGAGCAGACGTTCTTTTATAGCTGTTACCCTGAGCGCGGCTAATATGTAAAAGATTCATTCTTGTTGCAACTAATGCATCAATATTATCGAGCTTTTTGTGATGCTCTACATTTATCAAGGGAAGAGCGTGTGGAGTTGTAGAATCATAAAAACCAGGCCTTAAATCCTGGAATAAAACCGCTTGAGAATCAACATAATAATTTTCTTTTGTTTTTGTATGGTAAAGCCTACTTGTTAATATATCGTCTGGCAATATGTTATATACTTTTGTGTAGGTAAGGCTTGGGTCTTTTACTCTCTTGACTTCAAAGCCATAATCTCCAGATGCAATACCTTCTTTTTGTGTAAAATTACCAAAAGAATCGATATGACCGTAAGTATATTTGCCTTTCAGTTTCTTCCTATCTTTATCTAACTTCTCCCCATGCGCAATACTTCCAGAAAGTGTATAAGATCCGTTTGGGAGCATATGTCTAAATTCTAGCTCATGTATTATCGGACGTTTTTTGTTTTGGCTTATTGATGGAGAGTATGTGAAATCTTTATTAGATGCGATATTGAGATATAGAGGTATCTTAACTGCCCCACCGTTTGTTGTAGATCCCGTTAAAATAGGGGGCAATACGCCGCTTTTTCGCTTGGCATTAGGTGTAGGGGTAGAGAAGTAAGGTGTGTAAAAAACTGGTACGCCATAGGCCTCAATTCTAGCGTTTTTATAATGTACTCTTTCTTTTTCGAGATCTATATTAGCTTCTGATGCACGTATTTGCCATAAGGGCAAGAAGGGGCGCAAATTATTTTTGCAAACACTGCATGGAGAAAAGACTATAGAATGCAAGCGTATATGTTTTTTATCTTTCATCTCCGCGGCATGAGATGAAAATAGTCCCTTCTTGCCTATTCTTGATTTAAATGAAAGTAGTCTGCCTTTTTGCAGTTTATGGTCTAAATTTACAACATCAGCGTAATATATAGATCCATCTTCTTTTAAAAGTTTAACGTTCCCTTTTGCATAAAGTTTGTTATCTTTTCTAAGGTAAATCGCTTCATCTGCGAAAACCGTTTCTTTACCCTGTATAATTTTTACTTTTCCCTTTGCAAGAGCAGCATCTTTATCATGGTCATATGCCAACAGATCAGCTTCTACCTCAGTAGGGGCATCTATAGCCATAGATTTAATAGGAATTGATAGAATTAATAAAAATACAGCTACTGCCAGTTTCAATCTCATGATTTCCCCATAGATGCTAATTTATGGAAAGACACCATCAACTCTTTAAGAAGATCATGGTCTATATTAAATTCCTTAACCTTACCTTCGTAATGTATAGAGCTTATAGGTACTATCTCGGCGGCTGTACCACTTACGAAAGCAGAATCAAAATTTTCTATATCTTTAAGGTGCATATGCATCTCTCTTGTATAAGCGCCTAGGTTTGGTGCTACTTCTTTTATGATAGTTTGCCTTGTGATGCCGTTTAAGAAGCAGTCCGCTAAAGGAGTGATTAATTCTCTGTTTTTTATGAAAAATATATTAGATGTACTAATTTCTGTCAAATTTCCATGCATATCTAGCATTATTGCATCGTCGAATCCCATAGATTCTGCTTCGTTTTTTACCATGGTTGATATTGTGTAAATTGATGCAACTTTTGCAGCGCAGGGGCTGCTTTCCTTAGGTGGCTTTCTCCACGAAGATATACACAACTTTAATCCATTCTTCCTAAAGTCTTTTCGTTTATCTTCAAAGCTACTCCATGCAGAAATTAATAAATGTATAGGGCATGAAGAGCCACCTATAACCATGTTTTCACCCTTGCCTCTCCAAACTAGTGGCCGCATATACCCATTTTCTACATTATTTATTTTAATCAATTCTAAACATGCTTTTTTTACATCTGAAGGCGATGTTTTTATTTCCAACCCTATGACCTTTGCAGAATAGAACAATCTTTCCAAATGCTCATCCAATTTGAATGGTTTATATCCGTATATTCTTATCCCCTCATATGCACTGCTGCCATAGTGCAGAGCATGAGACATGGCGCTTATTTGAGCTTCGTCAGTTGGAAGTATTTGGCCATCAAGCCAGACGTTATCACCAAAATTTTGCTTCGTTGTCATAAAAGGATATACAAAGTTCATCTTAGATTATTATATACATCAGTATTGGATAAAAGTAGAGTGCAAAAATTGATATGACTAGATATTTATTCACATATATGATAGACAAGTCGTTATATTTTCTAGAACATTTCATATGAAAGGACTATCAACAGAATTCACAAATCTTCCAAGTATAAAAGAAGTGATAAAGGAATTTAGGATCGAACCCAAAAAGTCGATGGGACAAAATTTCCTAACTAATAGCTTTATCACAGATAATATAGTTCTAAGTGCAGGAGACTTATCCGAGTCAAGGGTGATAGAAGTTGGCTCAGGGCCTGGAATACTTACTAGATCTATATTATCCAGCGGTGCAAAGCATGTTGTTGCTGTGGAGATGGACGAAAGATGTATCAAGGCATTATCTGAGCTAAAGTCAATAGCTGGGGAAAGATTGGAGCTATTGAATCAAGACGCATTGCGGCTCAATTGGAATGAGTTATTAAAAGATGAGACTTCCATAATTGCTAATTTGCCTTATAACATAGCTACTGCACTTCTGCAAATATGGCTGGCTAGTGGCAATATAAAACAAATCATAGTAATGATACAAAAGGAAGTTGCTGAAAGGTTTTCAGCTTCACAGGGAGAAGATGGATACAGCGGCCTCTCTGTTTTGACTCAATCTAGATGGAACGCGGATATATTATTTGATGTAGATGCTCATGAATTCTTCCCTCCGCCAAAAGTTGTATCTAGTGTGATTCGTTTTACACCTTCGGATTTGAGAATTGATGATATGCTTTACAAAAAACTACAGCATTTGTTAAGAATCTCATTTGCGCAGAGAAGGAAAATCTTGAGATCCGCTCTAAAAAGGTCTTTTTCTAATTATGAATATGCTATGGAATATGTAGGGGCGGAGAAGGATTCAAGAGCAGAAGATCTGACAGTGAAGCAATATATTGATATGGCGGGCATATTATTATGAAGGGAAGTGAGCCTATAATAAGCCTAAAGCAAGTGGAGATGAATTTTGGAGGAAAGTCATTGTTTCAAGATCTATCTCTGCATATATATTCAGATGATAGGATATGTTTGATTGGGAAAAACGGTGAGGGAAAATCTACATTAATGCATCTTTTATGCGGTCTTAAAGAGCCAACTTATGGGGAAGTTTGGTCTATGCCAAATTTAAAAGTTGGTTATCTTCCTCAAAGCGTTAATGTCCCTAATAATATTTCTGTTGGTGAATATGTTACAGAAGGCTTAAAATCAAGAGATGATTTATATGATGTAAATTATCTTGTGGACATGGTTATAGAACCACTTTCCTTGGATAGGTCATGGCTTCTAGAAAATCTTTCTGGTGGACAAAAAAGAAGAGCTGCTCTAGCTAAAGCATTAATAATGAAGCCAGATCTATTGTTATTGGATGAACCCACAAATCACCTTGATATAACAGCTATAGAGTGGTTGGAAGGCTTTCTGTCATCATTTTCTGGAGCAGTAATTGTGATAAGTCATGATAGGACATTTTTGTCTAATGTTTCACGTTCGACGGCATGGCTCGATAGGGGGGTTCTTCGGCATAATAATAGAGGGTATAGTAATTTTGATGATTGGTCTTTAAAGATTATTGAACAGGAGCAAAGAGAGTTAGACAATCTTGCTAAAAAGCTCCAGCAGGAAGACGGATGGCTTCATGGGGGTGTAACAGCGAGAAGAAAGAGGAACCAGAGAAGGCTGAATGATATATACTCTATGAGAGAAAAGCTTAAAGCAGCCAAAAGCAGCATGAAGCAGTCAACCTCTAAAATCGAGTTAGAGCAGCTACAGCCAGCTCTATCTTCGAAATTGATTGCAGAATTCAAGAATATAAGTAAGGGATATGGAGATAATAAAATAATACGAGATTTCTCATATCGTGTAATGCGAGGTGATAAAATAGGAATTGTAGGGAAAAATGGAGGAGGTAAAAGCACATTCTTGAAGCTGCTCGTTGGTGAGATAAAGCAGGATACAGGGCACATAAGATTAGGAAAGACTATAGATGTCACATATTTCAACCAAGACAGAACCGATCTAGATCCTGAAAGCACATTGTGGGAAACATTATGCCCTACAGGAGGCGATAGAGTTGCTGTGGGAGAAAGATCTATGCACGTTGTGGCCTATTTAAAGAAATTTATGTTTGATCCAAAGCTCGCTAAGGCAAAAGTATCCATCTTATCTGGTGGACAGGCTAACAGGCTTTTGCTAGCCAAAGCCTTGGCAAGCCCCGGTAATGTTTTGATATTGGATGAGCCCACAAACGATCTTGATATGGATACATTAGACTTATTAGAAGAAATTTTATCAGATTTTTCTGGTACACTTCTTCTTGTATCTCATGATAGGGATTTCATAGACAGAACAGTTGCGAAAATTCTTGTTTTTGAAGGAAATGGGGTAATTGATGAATATCTTGGTGGCTATACAGACTATCTATCTTATAACAATAAAAAACAGCATAATAAAGTTATATCTGTTCCAGAGAAAAAGCCAGAGCCACATCTGGAAAAGAGATCAAATAAGATGTCATATAAACTTGTAAGAGAGTTAGAGGAGCTACCTTATAAGATAGAAAAAATAAAAGAAGAAATAGATTATATAGAATCTTTGCTGTCAGATGCCAATCTATACTTAGAAGATCCTAAGCGATTCACAGATCTGTCTGAAAAGCTTGTGAGCCTTCAATCTGAATTGGCAGAATCAGAATTAAGGTGGCTTGATCTAAGTATCATGAAAGATGAAATGATATAATACTGTTATTCAATAGTACGCACATATAAGTTGAAAATTATAGTTTATTAGCTTATTGTGTGTAAGATCAGAAAAAATACTATCTATAGATATATGTTTGGTAATCTTCTTAGATATTGGTTCAGTCAAGCAAGTGCAAAAATTAAAGGTATTGTATTTTTCATATCTGGACTGTTTTTTGCGCTGGCGATATTAAGCTATAGTCCTAAGGATCCTTCTTTAAACCATGCTACTAATGCAGTAGTAAAGAATTGGATGGGGACTTGGGGCGCATACATAGCAGATCCTCTAATGCAGGCATTTGGTTACGGGATCACAGTACTGATAGTTGGAATAATATCCTATGGAATTTCCGTTTTGCATAATGGTAGAAATAGGCCATTTTTACTAAGATCCGCTATGATGATATTTTCGATGCTGCCCTGCTCTCTGTTTTTTGCTTGTTTAGATAAGCAAGGACAAATTATGAGCCATGGTGGATATCTTGGGTTATGGCTATCACAAGAGCTCAATACAATTATAGCAAGAAAATTTATATTACTTTTCTCAGGAGTCATCTCTGGCTTTGCCTATTTGATAGCTGTGGGCTTATCATTTGATCAATGGAAAACCTTCCTGATGTTTGTCATAGGTCAGTTAAAAATAATTGCATTGTTAATTGGATGGATATTTAAATCCTTATATGTACTCACAAGAAGATCTATACCAAGGCAAGATTCAGAATCTAATGAATCTGCTGCATTTATAATACCGGAAATGCCATCACCTGTTATAGAGGTAGCTTCTAGGGTTCGATCAGATTATAAAAAGAAACCTGTGCAATCTACCTTGCAATTAGTGCTAGATGAATATCCACTTCCCCCAACATCTTTGTTGAAAGATGTTCCCTTGGGCTCGAAAAAAGCATTTGTAAATGAGCATGCTTTAAATCAAAATTCAAAACTTCTACAGCAAGTTCTTCAAGATTTTGGAGTCAATGGTAATATTGTTAAGATAAACCCTGGTCCAGTTGTTACTCTTTATGAGCTAGAGCCATCGGCGGGAACGAAATCTTCTAGAGTTATAGGGTTGGCAGATGATATCTCCAGATCTATGAGTGCTGTTTCAGCAAGAATAGCAGTAATACCTGGCAAAAACGCCTTGGGTATAGAATTGCCAAATTCTATTAGAGAAACTGTATACTTGCGTGAATTAATGGAGACAGACCAATATAAACAATATGATGGCCAACTACCTCTTATATTAGGTAAAAATATAGCTGGTGATCCTGTTATTGCAGATTTGGCAAAAATGCCACACTTGCTTGTTGCTGGTACTACTGGATCTGGTAAGTCGGTCGCCATCAATACAATGATTCTTTCTCTTTTATATAAACACTCTCCAAAAGAGTGTCAGCTGATAATGATAGATCCAAAGATGCTTGAGCTTTCGGTTTATGAGGGAATCCCACATCTTCTTGCCCCTGTTGTAACAGAAGCTAAAAAGGCTGTATCGGCTCTGAAATGGGTTGTTAAGGAGATGGAGGATCGTTACAGAGCTATGTCTTCTTTAGGCGTCCGTAATATACATGGTTACAATAAGGCAATAGAAGAGGCTAAAAGAAAAGGAGAAAATCTATTTAAGACCGTGCAAACAGGATTTGATTCACAGACTGGGAGGCCAATATTTGAAAATATTGCACTTCCAAGCGAGATACTTCCTAATATAGTTGTGATAGTTGATGAAATGGCTGACCTAATGATAGTGGCAGGGAAGGAGATAGAGTCGTCTATTCAGCGTTTAGCTCAGATGGCTAGAGCCGCTGGTATACATATTATAATGGCTACACAAAGACCTTCTGTGGATGTTATTACTGGCGTGATAAAGGCGAATTTTCCTACTAGAATTAGCTTCCAAGTTACATCAAAGATTGACAGTAGGACTATACTGGGAGAGCAGGGGGCTGAGCAATTACTAGGTATGGGAGATATGTTATACATGATGGGCGGAGGAAGAGTAGACAGAGTCCACGGCCCATTTGTAGGAGATAAGGAAGTTGAAGAGGTGGTAAAATTCTTAAAAGAAAATGGGGGGGCTCCTGTCTACAAGACAGATATTACAGCATCAGACGAATCAGATGAAATGGGTGTTTGGGAATCTACAGGAGATGATTTATACGATCAAGCGGTTGCAATCGTGTTAAGAGACAAGCGACCAACAACTAGCTATATACAAAGATGCTTGAAAATAGGATACAATAAAGCTGCGACTTTGATAGAGCAAATGGAGAAAAATGGTATTTTGACCCCACCTAATTCTTTGGGTAAAAGAGAGATTCTGGCAGAGACTGATGAATGAATACTTAATAAAAGATCATGATGTTATAAAAGCAAAGTTATCAGAACTTAACTCTCTTGAATATTTTTCTTTGGATACGGAATTCGTTAGAAAAAAGAGCTTTTATCCTCAACCTTGCTTGATACAATTCGCAAACTTAAACACAAGATTTGCTATCGATATTACAGAGGCCGTTAAAACAGAGAAGTGGTTTGAAATAAAAGAGTATATAAAGAGCTTTTTTCTAGGCACTAAAGCAGTTGCTGTGATACATGCAGCAGATCAAGACGCTGAGCTTTTAGTTTATGAGTTTGCATTGCCAAATTATTTGTTTGACACACAGCTAGCAGCTAGATTCATAGGCTTTTCCTCGCCGCCTTCATATTCTGCGATAGTCGATCATTACTTTGGGGTAAAATTGGGAAAAGAATTGCAATTTAGCGATTGGGATGAAAGGCCATTAAGCCATGAGCATATAGAATATGCTATAAGTGATGTTACTTATTTAGCTCAGTTATATCCATATATTTTGGAAGACTTAATAAAGTTAGGGCGTCTCGAATGGTTTTTAGAAGATTCGTCTTACAAGAAAAAACTGTACCTTAAAAATAAGAAAGATTCTTATAGTGAATTGAAAAAAGCAATAAGTAAGCTACATTCAGAAGATTTAATTTTAAGATATTATAAGATACTAGAGGCTAGGGATATATTGGCAAAAAAAAGAAATATAGCAAAGCGCTTTATTATAAGAGACGATTCTATTTTACATTTCGTATATTCTGATAAAGATATTGAGGATCTGAATGTGACAGATGTCTGCAAAAATGATTTCACAGATCTTTTATACAAACTTGAGGAAGCGAGAAAAGAGTGGGAAAGTGAAGTTATGGAAATAATCGAAGAGCATAAGGACATACAATACGGATATAAAAAAGACAAAAAATTCTTTCATATTAAATCTTTGTTAAGAGATGCGGCGAAATCTATAGGTGTGGCCGATGATTTGATAGCTACTACTAAAGACATAAATAAAATAATTGCTGGAAAGCAATCTAGAGTTAATAGTGGCTGGAGATATGAAGTGCTAGGCAAAAAGCTTGGATTATAGGCTCGTTAGCGAGTATAAATCAATTAACCCTTGACTTGCCGAGTGATTCTTGGTAAAGCATCTGTACATAAATACACTTAAGGCCGTTAATCTATGGTTAAAAAACCAGAAATTATTGAAATATTTTCCAGATTTCGAGAGAACAAGCCGTCTCCTAAGATAGAATTGAACTACATTAATCCATATACATTATTAGTAGCTGTAATACTTTCTGCGCAATCGACGGATAAAGGGGTTAACAAAGTAACAGATAAATTATTTTCCATAGTCACAAATCCATCAGAAATGCTTGATCTTGGAGAAGATGGCTTAAAGGACATGATCAAAACGATAGGGCTTTATAATTCAAAAGCTTCAAATATAATAAGGATGTCGCAGATTCTTATAGATAAATTTGAATCTCAAGTTCCAGATAATTATGATGATTTATGTAGTCTACCAGGAGTAGGGAGTAAATCAGCTAATGTGATGCTGAACTCGATATTTGGACATCCTACTATAGCTGTAGACACTCATGTTTTTAGGGTAAGTAATAGAATAGGACTATGTAAAACTAAAACTCCTATTGAAACAGAAAAAAAATTACCGTCCGTAATCCCAGATGAATTTAAGCATCTTGCTCATCATTGGCTTGTTTTGCATGGAAGATATGTGTGTGTTGCCAGAAGTCCCAAGTGTGCTCAATGCATAATCAGGGATATATGTAAGTTTAAGAATAAAAACAGCTCATGAAAAATGCACTGAAATCAAGAATAGAATCTATATACGTATATTCTACCCCGATTAAAAGATACTCCTTTATCTCTTTGATGTTAATGCAATATGCTGTGTATTTTTCTTCAGGTTCAATGTACAGCTTAACGATATTTTCCACTCAACTTATAGGCCTTGTGCTGGCGTTGATTGTAGCAATTTTTGATATATTCTCTCTAAGGTTTAAGGGAGCAGCTCCTTTTGTATGGATAATATTTATAGTATATTCTAGCTTGTATACCTTTGTTTATATATCTTTAGCAAGTGGATTAGAATTCTTTTCATTACTTCATATTGTGCTGAACTTGCTTATCTTAAGTATGGTAATAGATTCAGAGTCTTTGATATACTGTCTTTTTATCTCAATATGCTTAGCTGTTGTTATGATATTTATATCGAATGATTATATAGGAATGGTTGAATTATCTAAGCTGGAATATTTTATAACAATATTTCTTGGTTCTATTTCTTTCATAGCACAGAGAAAAATTATAAGCATTAGTAATGCTAACGTTAAGGTGTCAATTAGATCTATCACATCTGAAATATCATCACCTATCTCAAATTTAGTAATGCTTTCATCCTCATTAGAGAATTTATCTGCTAATCTCAATTTACTAACTACAAATAAGGATTTGAAAGAGGATTTAGAATTCCTTAGGATTATTTCACGTAATATATCTTACGATTCTAACACTGCTTTTAATCATTTAAATTGTATCTCTCATATCTATGAAAAAGAGTATAAAGACTTATCAAGACAATCTGTTAGCAAATCTATAAATTCATTATTATTAGGGGAAATGAAGGAATTTTTTCAGAATAATAGACTGAATTTCAAACCAGAAGAGAAAAAGGATATATTATTTTATGGGCCTAAGGATGCTGTTAAAGATATGATACAGTCTTTATTAATCGATGCATTTAAAGACAGGTCTACAACAATTGAAATATCAATAGAAGGACGAAATTTAATAATCCTTCAAAAACGAAGCCAGTTAAATGGAAAAGAACTAATAGAAATATTTTTACCACCAGATAAGGCTTTGAAGTTTAACATTTCAGGATATATGTGCGCAACAGTTATGAAAAAGCTAAACGGTTATGTTAAATGTAGTCTAATAGATGAAGATAGCATCCTGTTTATATTGACTTTTCCAGATGTTGCTTGCTAATATTATTTTTACATTAAATTAACAAGCTTTAAGAAATGCTACAGTTAGTGAAGCGTCCTTTTTTAATTTTTGTAGTGTTTTACATATTGCTTGTAGGGCAGATATCTCATGCGTTTAATGTATCTGTTGAGGATTTGAAAAATCCTGACTCCAAGTTTTTTAGATATGTTAATGCATATATAGTTTCTTCAGCTCTTTATCAGGAGGCGTTGAAGATAAATGAGAGTATGCATTTTAGCTGCTCAGATGAATATCATATTTTACCTGGAGAGGTAACTATAATACAGCCAATAATATTTGATGAAAAATTTCAACATCCTGTTTCTGGGCTTTGGCTCCATAGATACAGAGTGGAAAGATGTGGTAAAGAGATTATCTACAACACATATATAGCATCACGAAAAGGGGCGCCGCCTAAGATAATAAGAGGCGTTAATGGTTTGACTAATGTCTCTCTAAGATATTTATTAGATGTTATTATATCTGTGTATCAATATGCTAATACCCAATATGGTCCATGCCCTGAAGGATCGAAGAATCCGACTCCATTTGTTTATGATACAGAGTTAGATACATCAACAAATTCTTCTGATCAAAAATGGTCTGAGCGATGGTCTGTTGGGATATGCAATAAGATAGTTACCATAGGAATTAATTTTGATGATACAGGCAAGGAACTGAAGCATAACATCAATAACATAAAGTGATGTTAATTGCCGCTTTTGATTATACTTGCTAAGGCTATGAAAATTGATATGAAGCCAGTTACTTGCCCTATAAACATTTTTATAAACCAATTTAATAGTTCATTCTTTGTCTCTGCTATCTTGATTTCCAGAGCGTGAAAATGCTGATCTATCTGCATGTTCACATAATCCTCTGTATAATATTTTCTAGCAAAGTTTCTTCGAGATTTATTCGTTTTCTGTAGTGTAGACATTTTTAATTTCTCCATGTGATTCAAGTGTTATTTTCATATTTAGTAAATTAGATCTAGATTCCTCTATATTCATTCTTCTTAGCAAAAACATACCTTCTAAATTAAATCTTTGCCCTATTTTTATAGAGAAATAATATGGTATTTGAGAGTCATTTATCTTTATTAATGCATCGTATATATCGTTATTTCTAATAATAGAAGATAAGAGAATGCTATAAGATTTAGATGCTAAACTTTCTGGGAATGTTCTCCATTTTGTTCCAATAGAGCTTTGTTCTTTTACTCTACTATTTTGATCTACATTCAACAGCCTCCATTCGGACTCATATTGCTTGTTTTGATATTTGAAAGAAAGTTTGGTAAATTTATTATTAGACATGATAGCTACCCTTTTCTAGTTAGTTGTTTCCAGCCAAAAATAAAGTGACATCTCTCCCAGCCATCTATTATCATTAGCGATAGTGATAGTTCTGTCCATCTCACCAGTTTGTAAAATTGCAAATTTAGAGAAGTGTATTTTGCCAGAGTTATGTAGTTCTAATATTGTATCCAATACGTCTATGCAGTCTTTGCTTGATTTAGATTCAGATTGCACGTTTATCTTGACCTCTACTTCAGCTATATTCTCTCCTGTTTCAGGATGTTGTGAGACCCTAGTGCTGTGTATTTGAATGTAGGTTTTTGCATGTTGTTGAGGTAGATAAAAATAAACAGGTGTTGTTGTGTTACTGGATATAGAATGAAGTATATCTTTTTGTATAGTTTGAATGTCAAACATGATTGTTGCCCTCCATAGCAGACATAAGAGTAAATTTATTTTCTATGTTTATAGTTTTCCCTATATCGAATACTTGCTCATCTGTATAAATTCGTATTACACCTTTGATATCGGGATCATAACGCATTATTATCCAAAATGAGGCTTTTTTGTTATATAGATCAGTGTTTTTAAAGTTAGACATAGGTATTATTTTTGCCCACGCCTCGGCTATTAATTCCCACTCTTCGTTTAGGCCTCCTAATTGATCTGGAGTGAATCTGCCACTTTTTACAGAAATCCATTTATTCATATGATAAAAAGAAAACCCACGTAGAGAGTTATATTTTGAAAAATCTAAAGTCATTGTAAGCATCCATATTAAAGTTAGATTGATATCTACGAGTTTCATACAAATCAGAAACATGATTAGTCATAATAAGTTTTAATTCTTGCGGAATATAATCGTGGCTATCACCAAAGCCACAAGAGCAATAAAGATATATTTGTCCAGAAAGGAAAACATGGATAGTCACGGAATCTTGACTGACTGAATAGTATTTAGGTGATATCTCCTCGGTTTCTAGTTTCCTACTAAAGCGTATAGACTCTACTCTTTGCAGAGGCCTAAGAGGTATATGCAATTGATTGATCGGGTTCTTGTATTCCAATCTAAAATCTTTTGATATAAGGCTTAGACCAGTATAAATTTCGCATTTTGATGCGACTGATGATATAAGCATATTTAGCAGATCATCATCATGTTTATGAGTTATTTTTAAATATAATTTTACATTCTCTAATGAAAGAGGAAGTGCATCAGGTTTAGTAAGCTGAATTATTGAGTTAGGTTTTGTCATAATAGTCTCATGAATTAAGTTGATAGTTTGTCAAAAATGCTCACAGCTCCACTTCTTTTTAGAAATAGAGTTGTATATAAAAATCTAAAATGATATCCTTTTAGCAGTTAATTAAGAGGTTGCCTTATGAGTATGTTGTTTTTATATTCTTTCCCGATAATACTAGTATTAATCTTCTTATCTTTTTTCACAGTGGAGCAGCAATTCGCTTATATAGTTGAAAGGTTCGGACGTTTTGTTAGGATAGCTCAGCCGGGACTGAACTTTAAAATACCATTTATCGAATCTATAAGTGGAAGAGTAAATATGAGGGTGATGCAATTAGATGTCGAGGTTGAAACTAAAACATTAGATGATGTTTTTATACATATATTAACCTCTGTGCAATATCGCATTTTGCCAAATAAAATATACGAAGCATATTACACATTAAACGATCCAAGGGGCCAAATCCAAGCTTTTGTTTTTGATGTTGTAAGGGCTAGGGTGCCTGCCATAAAGTTGGATGATGTTTTCTCTAAAAAGGATGATATAGCTAACTCTGTCAGGGAAGAGCTGCATGAAGTGATGTCGGAATTTGGATATGATATCATTAAGGCACTAGTAACAGATATCAGTCCTGATGCGAAGGTGAAGGCAGCAATGAACGAAATAAATGAAGCTCAAAGATTAAGGATAGCTGCTACTGAGCGTGGAGAGGCAGAAAAAATATTAAAGCTGAAAGCTGCTGAAGCAGATGCTCAAAGCCATATTTTGCAAGGCAAGGGTATGGCTGGGCAACGCAAAGCTATAATAGCCGGACTAAGGGAATCAATTACAGAGTTCAAAGAAAGCGTTGGAAGTGTTGAAACTAAAGAGGTAATGAGCTTGATAATAACAGCACAGTATTTCGACACTCTCAAAGAGATAGGAAAAAATGGTAATCTTAACACAATAATGATCCCACATTCACCTACAACTCCTTCTGATTTGCAGCAACAAATAAGAGATTCAATAATATTAGGTAATCAAGTTAAATCCTGATTAAAGATCAAGACATGCTGAATTGCTCATCAAGAACACGTTCTTCAAAGCAATGGTCTTTGTCGAATAACAGATTTATTGTGATGTCATTTCGTTGAAATATCTCAACCGATGATACATCACGATACTCTGCTGAATCAGCAACGGCGCTCACAGGTCTTTTGTTGGGTTCAAGAACGTCAAATCTAACCTTGCTTTTTTGGGAAAGTAATGCCCCACGCCATCTGCGTGGTCTAAATGGGCATATAGGTGTTAATGCTAGTATGTTCGATCCTAAAGGTATTATGGGGCCATATGCTGCAAAATTATAAGCGCTGCTGCCAGCTGGAGTTGCTAATATAATTCCATCTGCTGTCAAAGACTCCAATCTTGTTTCATCATCAACGCTGATTCTTATTTGGGCAGTTTGATTTGTTTCTCTTAGAAGAGATATTTCATTGATGGCAAGAGCAACATGCTTTTGGCCGCTTTGAGTCACAGCAATCATTTCAAGTGGATGCATTTCAGTAACAAGTGCATTATTAAGTCTATCAAATAATCCATCTGGTTTGTATTCATTTAAAAGAAATCCTATCGAGCCGAGATTCATTCCAAACATAGGTATTCCACTATCCATATATTTGTGCATAGCTTTTAGCATCATGCCGTCACCGCCCAGCACAATTATAACATCGCAGTCATCCAAAGGCTGTGTTAACCCATCAACTAGATTATAGTGTTTGATTATTTCTCTATGAGCATTCAAAGCCTTTTGAGACTGTAAATCAGATGTACACCCTATCTTTTTAAAATTCTGAATTTTCATAAACACTTCCTATTGAGACCCTTTTATGGTACAGTCAATCGAATAAAAATCAAGAAAATATCGCACTATGGCTGCTAAGAAGCGAGAATATATTATAACAGAAGATGATGTAGACTTGCTGAACTTTACATATTCGTCCGTACGTCCATTGTCTAAAAAACCTTTAGAATTGCAAGATTACAAACCTAAAGAGAAACTAAGCAATATTCATATCCCTAATATTAGGAATAATAATACAGGTATTGATGCGTTTGATATAGGTTCTTCTGGTGGCCTTAAGAGATCAGAACAAAGAAAAATGGATTCAGGCAGATTTAGTCCAGACATCACTTTGGATCTTCACGGCATGACTTTGAATGAAGCTTTTAAAGCACTAGAAAAAGCAATAATATCTGCTTATGAGAATCAGAACAGATTGCTTTTAGTGATTACTGGCAAAGGTAGAAATAGTGTTTTGGGATCGGGTGCATTGAAACGAGAGCTGCCGCATTGGTTGTCTTTATCACATATTGCATCTAAAATTATCCGAGCTTCTAATGCAGCACCAAAAGATGGTGGAGATGGTGCGTTTTATATATTGATAAAAAGGTTAAAGTCATGAAGATATGGATTAATAGATATGATACAGACATATCTGCTTCTAAAATAAGAGCGCTGGGCTTAACACCAGTTGTAGCGCCAATTATAGAGCTGTGTAGATATACCATACCTCAATACGATCACATAAAAACAGTTGTAACAACAAGCAGCAACGCCATTCCTAATGAAGGATTCTACAACTGCGACTTCATTACTGTAGGAAGCAAAAGTGCTGATATCCTGAGATCTACAGGAAGAAAGGTCGTTAAGGTGTTTGATACAGTTAACGATTTAGTCCTATCATTAAAAAATCTAGATCATTCAAATACATTATATTTAAGAGGAGAACATATTAGTGTAGATCTAAAGAAAGAAATAGGGTGCTCTGAGTTTATAGCTTACTCTATGAAACAAAAAATACTCAGTCAGATAGAATTAAGTAACGTCAAAGACGCAGATTGTGTTTTGATATACTCCAAACGAAGTGGTGAAGTCTTGATCAAGGTAATTTTGCGTTATGGTATTGATCCTAAAAATATGGATGCTGTATGTATAAGTGAAAATGTTGCCCTTGGTGTTAAAGGTGTAGGCTTTAGAAATATTATAATATCATCTGAGGCAACAGAAGATAAAATAATCGAGCAATTGCAAAAAAACTATAAGGGCAGCCCGAAATGATTAATCGTAAGATAAATGTTATATGTGGACCAACTGCAAGCGGAAAGTCTCATTATGCTATGAGACTTGCTAAAGAATGTGATGGGGTAATTATTAACGCAGATAGCATGCAAGTTTATAAAGGGTTAGAAATCATCACAGCGCAGCCTACGGAAGAAGATAAAGATAGTGTTGAGCATTATCTTTATGGACATATAGATTTAGAGTCAGATTACTCTGTTGGTATATGGTTGCGAGAAGCTGTTAATACTATAGATGATGTATTAAAATCTGGTATGACTCCTATAGTAGTAGGCGGTACAGGTATGTATATTAGTGCATTAGTAAACGGTCTTGCAGTCATACCTGATATTTCGATCGATGTTAAGGCTTCTGTGCGATCAATGATTGCAAATTTCTCGATAGAAGAGCTGCATGAAAAGCTTATGGAGTTTGATGCTATTTTGGCTTCTAGGCTTGAAAAATCTGATACTCAAAGGATAACAAGAGGTCTAGAAGTTTATTATGAAACTGGTAAGCCTTTGAGCGAATGGCAGAAAGAAAATAGTGCCATATATCCACGTGATAACTTCTCAATAACCTTTATAAACCATGATAGAGAGACTTTGTATAGTAGGATCAACAATAGGTTTTTAGAGATGATAGATAAAGGTCTGATTGATGAGTTAGAGAATTTAATAGTGAATATAGGCCCTGATTACATAGATCAAACGATACTTAAATTGCCAAAAGCAATAGGCTTAGAGCAGATGCTTCACTATATTAATGGTCGGATAACTTTAGATGAAGCGATCTGCAAAAGTCAGCAGTTAACCCGAAATTATGCTAAACGTCAAATTACATGGTTTAAGAATCAACTTTCCTATGACAATATAACATGTTGCTAACTGACTTGTAGCAATTTTATAGCATTAGAATCTATCACGTCTCCTCCTAATCTTTTTGTACTGTAAAATTTTACAAAAGGTTTTAGTGTATAAGGATCCCTTAATATTCTAATTCCTTGTCTATCTACTATTTGATATCCTTGTTTGAAGTCACCAAATGCGATAGGTGTTTTTCCTGATCCTACATCTGGCATCTCGCTAGAGACTAGAAATTCTGCTCCTAATATATTAGCAGGAGTGCTTTCAGATAAGCCAGCTTGCCATAGATATTGTCCATTGCTATTTTTAAGCAAGCGTATCTGCTGAAGAGCTTCTCTGCTTAATAAGAATTTTGCATTGTTGGTGTATTTGGATTTCAAGCTGAAGAACAAATGTATTAAGCTGTCAGCATTGATTTTTCCACTTTCATTCGTGAATATTTTCTGAAGTCTGTTATCTCCATCTGTATATGTTAATATACCTCGGGGTTTGCTTAGTCCATCTCCATGGATGAATGCCTTGTTTTCATAAGTGTTAAAAGCGTATGCTAGCCTATCAGCAAGCCATTTTTCTACGTCAACTCTAGGATCATCGAGCATTTTCTGAGTAGCTTTAGGTTGTGCGTATAGCTCGTGGACATTTATTATTTTTTTAGATGATAATGAGGAGGACGAAGTTCTTTCTAATATTTCATTCATATCCTCGGTCCATCCACACAGTTCTTCTGTTGGGTCTTCTATAAGCTCTAGAGCATCGCCAGAAACAGTTGTAACTGTTGCAAGCTTTCTCATTGGAGATTCAGAGTCGCTAAATTGAAAAATAGACTCACTCATTCTGCTTGTTATAAGATATCCTCCATCCCTGTCTGAAGTTTGAGAAGAAAGAGATTTATATTGTACGGACTCTAAATCAGATACAGATCCACTTCTTAAATAGCTTGAAAAAGCAGTTTGATAGGAGCTATTTTCATGGTATGAGGTTTTTATTCCTTCCACAGCTGGTCTTTTATTAATTGCTTTTAAAGATTCTAGTTCAGATTGACAAACGTCTAGTTGATGATTCAATCTATCTATCTGTTGGATTGTTAAAGGGTCTGCGCTGCCACGTTTTTCGATTTCATCCAGTCTTCTATCGGTTAAGTTTCTGAATTGAGCATTTAATGTGCCTAATTCTTCTATTTTTTTGCTTAGTTCTTGAAAAGACATAATTTTTCTCATTAATTGTTGATAAATTTGAAATAGAGATATATATAGATTGCTATCGCATTTAATGCTGGAGTAATGTGCAAGGGCGATTAGCTCAGATGGTTAGAGCGCTACGTTGACATCGTAGAGGTCGTTGGTTCGAGTCCAATATCGCCCACCAGCATAAAGCTGCTCAGATATATTCCTTAGGAATTTTCGCTGTGCTAACAAAATATAAATAAGATCTCCATGGTCTTATAATGCGAAAAGAGAGACTTTTTGCATTATGGGCGGATATTAACAGCCTAATAGCAGGCTGTGCAAGCCCCCCTATCTAGACGTGATGTTGAGGTATGATATAATTCTTCCCATTCCAAATAATGTAAACGAATTTTTTGTTTGTTATCATTATATTAATGCTTCTCTATCTCATGTGATTGGAATAGTGAATTTAAGTTGAATAAATCGCGAATGATATTTCTATGTTTATAGATACTATACAGATGGTTTATTACCATCGTGTCTCCATCTTCTATGAACCCAAAACCATTGCTCTGGGTGCTGCTTTATCCATTTTTCTAGCTTTTTATTCACTTGATTCATTATTTCTTCATTTGATGTTGATTTATCGAAATTCAATGATTTATCTATTTCCACAATATATTTAGCTCCATTTTTTCTTACGATCCTTGTCATAAAGATTGGGCATCCAAATTTCAGTGCAAGAGTTGCTGGAGAAGGTGTTGTTGGGGCGGCTTTGCCAAAAAAAGGAACCATGATACCTGTGTTGATTTTCTGATCTACTAGCATTCCTACATGCTTTTGGTCCTTTATTGAGCTGATAATATCTCGCATACCATTTATTCCTTTCGCTATAAAAGTCCCACCAGATTGTCTCCTGATATACTTTATCATATAGTCAACAAAAGGATTGTTTGCATGCCTATACACCATGCTATGTCTTATTTGATTTCGTAGAAAAAATTGAGGATATATCTCCCAATTTCCATAATGTCCAGACAGGACTAAAGATGCTTTTTTCTCGAAAAATTCTCCATTAGAATGGTCAATCAGTTTAACCCTTTGATTGAAGTCCTTTTCTGTCATCCTATGCCAATGAGTTAACTCCCCCACTATTCTACCGATATTATCCCACATCTGAGATATCAAAATAGATTGCTTTTGTTTTGACATATCTGGAAAGCATAAGGATAAATTTTCTCTTGCTACTCCTGATGCTTTTAAATAAGGGCCCACTTTCCTGAATATAAATCCCATTAGATTCGATGCATAGTCTATTTTCAGCGGATATAAGAATAAAATCAGGAATACAAGGGCTATAGCTTCTAAAAGATACTTCAAGCGTTTTAAAGTTTTTTTTAAAGCTATATTCATTTGTGTGAACTGCTAATTGATGATCCAAACCCACCTAGCCTTTCTTTTCCTAATAAGTGCAGGTGGAAATGAGGAACTGTTTGCATGCCGTCTGCTCCATGATTTGCAACAATTCTATATCCTGTATCTGATATTCCATGATCTTTAGCTATTTGCCTTACAGTTTTAAAGAAGTGAGAAATAGTTGCGCTATCTGCATTTTCACAAAAGTCATCGAACGAAATATATTCCCCTTTAGGTAGGACTAATATATGCAAATTAGCTGCTTTATTTATATCATGAAAAGCGATTATTTGATCATCTTCATAAACTTTATTACAAGGCAATTTACCGCTTATTATCTTAGCGAATATGTTTGAATGATTGTAAGACATATAAATACCCTAAATATGTTAGGGGCGTTCTGTTGCCCGGTGCCCCCAGACCGCGGAACTAAAACAACCTATGCAGCAATTGCCACAGGACGGAAGTTATCGTTCGCAAATACAAAATTTGAGTTTGCATTTATTTGTTTAACCCTTTACAGCGGTATCATACTGAGCAAAAGCCTTATCTTTTAATGCCTGTCGAAACTATTTCGCCCCCATAAGATAAATGGTGGAGGCGTCGGGTACCGCCCCCGAGTCCAAAACATCTATTACATAAAGCGTTTATCGCCATAGTCATATAGACCCCCTTACTATATATCCACAACCACTCAATATCAAGAAGAAAAGCCCACAGAAATAAAAGAGAGATATTGGGATTCTTGATATATTCAAGTATATGGGTTCGGGTGCAGAAAGTGAAATCAATGCAAAAGTATCTCGAGATACAGAATCCATAAAGGAAGTGAAAGGGTTGTTTTATCAAGATGCAGCTCCTAATTTTTTCTATTACTTAGAAACTAAAACACAGTATGGTTATGATGTTTTTAAATCAGGAGGTTAGTTATCTAGACCAACATTTTGCCTAATTAATAAGGTTGATTTGGCGGAAGGGTATCTATTTAAGAAGATAAAGAGAATAAAGAGAATAAAACTTACTGGATCCCAAGTAGCCCTTTACATCTTCCTAGAAAAAGCTTGCCTCTGAATGGAAAATGATCTATAAGATGTTGTGTCGATTGATGGCGGACGTAGCTCAGTTGGTTAGAGCGCGAGTTTGTGGCACTCGAGGTCGCGGGTTCGATTCCCGTCGTTCGCCCCATCGATTGCAACCTATTCCAGAAAGCTTTAATCTTCCAAAATATATAGTTTACAAATCCTCTCTTCAATGCGACAATATTGATAAATTATAACAAAAAAACTTCCTCTATACATGTCTACTAAGTTCATTCATCTTAGGGTGCACACAGATTATTCCTTAGGGTATGGTGCGATCAAAGTGCAAGATCTTGTAGATTTTTGTGCCAAGGAAAAAATACCAGCTATAGTAGTGTCAGATAGGTATAATCTCTTCTCGTCCATGGAATTTTCACAAGCTGCTATTAAATCAGGAATTCAGCCCATAATGGGGTGTGTCATAAACGTTGTATATGAGGAATCAGATTTTGAAAAGCCATCACTTGGTGAGCTTCTTATACTGGCAAAAAATAGGAAGGGATATAGTAATTTACTAAAAATAGTTAGTGATTCTTTTATGAAATCACCGGATAAATCCTGCCCGCAAATCTCTTACAACCACCTTAAATCATATGCTGATGGACTAATAGTGCTTTGTGGCACAGAAAAGAGCCCAGTTGGCTTGATGCTCAGCGAGAAAAAACAAGATAAAGCTGCAGCTTTTTTAGAAGATCTGAATGCAGTATTTAAAAATAACTTATATATCGAGATCTTAAGAAGAAAGAGTCGGTCCAACATGTTGGAAGACTTTTTACTAGAGTCAGCACAGAAATTAAATATACCTATTGTTGCCACAAATGAAGTATGCTTTCTGATGCCTGAAATGACAGAAGCGCACGATGCACTAATATGTATATCAGCAGGAGAAAGTATATACTCAGAGGCTAGGAATAAGAGCGATCCGGATAATTACTTAAAGTCGGAAGAGGAAATGATGGAATTATTCTCAGATCTTCCAGAGGCGATAGATAATACGGTTAAAATTGCAAAAAGAATAAGTGTTTTTGCAGAATCTAGAGCCCCTATGCTTCCTAGATGTCACGATGAAAATGTAGATGAGGATGAAGAAATAGAGAATCAAGCAATTGAGGGCCTTAATGCTAGATTAAAAAATTATAAAACGGATGTATCTCATTACTTTGAAAGGTTAAAAACAGAGCTTAGGATTATAAAGGAAATGAAATTCTCTGGATATTTCTTAATAGTATCTGATTTTATAAAGTGGAGCAAACGGAACGGTATCCCTGTAGGGCCAGGTCGTGGATCTGGTGTGGGATCTATGGTTGCATGGTCGTTGGAGATAACGGATGTAGATCCTATTAGGTTCGGACTCTTGTTTGAAAGATTTTTGAATCCAGATAGGGTTTCTATGCCAGATTTTGATGTGGATTTCTGCCAAGAAAGGCGAGATGAAGTGATTCAGTATGTCAGAAATAAATATGGTCATGAAAAAGTTGGAAGCATAATAACCTTTGGTAAATTGCAAGCTAAAGCAGTATTGCGAGATGTAGGCCGAGTTCTGGGAATGGGTTTTAATGAAACAGATAAAATATGTAAAATGGTTCCTAACAACCCAGCAAATCCAGTGACGTTGCAGCAGGCTATAGATTTAGATAAAGAATTACAATATTCCAGAGACACAGATCCTAGAATAAAAAAGTTGTTGGAAATTAGTTTGCAATTGGAAGGAATGAACAGGCATGCTTCTACACATGCCGCTGGAATAGTTATAGCAGATAGACCTATAGAAGAGCTTGTTCCATTGTATAAGGATGATTCTTCTGATATGCCAATTATACAGTATCCTTTTAAATATGCGGAAATTGCAGGGTTGGTGAAGTTTGACTTTCTAGGTCTTAAAACCTTAACGATTATATCTGAAGCTGTGAAGTTAATCAAAAGACGCGTAGAGGGATTTGAGCTAGACACCTTCAATTTTGATGATAAAAAAACTTATGAACTCTTATCTGCAGGTCAGACTATAGGTGTGTTTCAGTTTGAAAGTGCTGGAATGAGAGAAGCTATTAAAAAGCTGAAGCCGGATGCGATAGAAGATCTGATAGCCTTAGGTTCGTTATATAGACCAGGTCCTATGGATAATATTCCTAGTTACATCAACAGAAAGCATGGGCTTGAAAAAGCAGATTATATTCATCCTATGCTGGAATCTATATTAAAAGAAACATACGGGATTATAGTATACCAAGAACAAGTTATGCAAATTGCCCAAGTAATGGCTGGATATACACTTGGAGGAGCTGATCTATTAAGACGTGCTATGGGGAAAAAGAACAAGGCTGAAATGGAGGCACAGCGTGATACCTTTATAAAAGGTTCAGTTGCTAATGGTGTTGATAAAAGCCAAGCTTCAGAAATTTTTAATTTCGTAGATAAATTTGCAAGTTATGGATTTAATAAGTCTCACGCTGCGGCGTATGCTATAATATCATATCACACAGCCTATCTGAAAGCGAATTACCCAGTGGAATTCTTAGTTGCATCTATGAATTTAGAACTTAATGACACTGATAAAATACATCTTTTCTGCGAGGAAGCTAGGAGTTTAGGTATTAAGGTTTTGCCACCCCATATTAATGAATCTGATGCAGAATGCATTACAGAAGGAGCTATAATTAGATATGGGTTGGGCGCAATTAAAAACGTTGGGATTAAGGCTATAAAAGATATAGTCTCCGAGCGAAACAGCAAAGGATTATTCCTAGATATCACTAATTTTATATCTAGGTGCGGGGCATTTTTGAATAAAAGAATGTTAGAGAAGATAATACAATCTGGGGCACTAAATTCAATTCATGATAATCAAGCGCAACTTTATGAAAATAGTGATTTGTTATTGCGCCATGCGATAGCAATACACAGATCTAAAAGCAATGCGCAAAAATCTTTGTTTGGCGAATCATCTGTTTCTCAAGAGTTAAACATGACTGATCCTGAGCCATGGTCGGATAGCCAGAAATTAGAAGGAGAGTTAGAGTCTTTGGGCTTTTACTTATCGACTCATCCATTGGCGATATATCAAAAAAAGCTTGAGAAAAGAACTGTTCCATCTAGCAAAATGCATGATTATGCAACAAAGCGAGGTGCTAAAATACAAATGGCTGGGGTGATTACAAGCAGGAAAATAAGATCTTCTGCGAGAGGTAAATATGCATTTATACAGATGTCAGATCTACACGGATTATTCGAAGTATCTGTGTTTAATGAAGCGCTTCTGACAGATCACAACGATGATCTGCAAGTCGGGCAGACCCTATATATAACTGTGGATGCTAGGAAGGATGATAACGGATCTAGGTTTGTTATAGATTCTATTCAACAGCTTTCTTCATTTGCTGAGACTATAAAAGTAGGATATTCTATATATTCCTATGATCCATCTAATATCAGAAAAATTTCTTTCACAGACAGTGGAATACCAGTAAGAATTATAGCTATAATAGATGACCATCATGTTTCGTTTAAAAGCAGTAAGCCATTGTATATATCACATGAAACACTTTCTATCCTTCAAAGCATGGAGAATATAAAGATGGTAGAAGAAGAGCTGATGTAGGCAAAGCTTTGCATTTGAGCTTTTTATAAAATCACTCAGTTGCTGTATTTGCGGATTCTTCTATGGCTTCTGCCGCTAATGCATTCTTAGCTTTGCGTGGATCGTATGGTTCTTGCTGTGGAATCTGAATAGGACGCAGAAGTCGTTTTGTGAAAAAGGAATCTTCATAGTACTTGATTTTCTTAGATTTTATTGGATCACAGGCCTCTATCAGTAATATTTGTTCATCTCTAGGCAGTGAAATAACTTCCTGTGGAAGCAATAGAGCTCTTTGGGTTTTTGAGACGTTTAATGAACGAGAGGCAGGGTTGAAATCTAGGAATTTTGGTTTGTTAGCAGAAACTTGATCTACTGTTTTGTTGCCTATTAGTTGAGATATAAGGTTAGCTGTTTCCATATTATTAGCTGCGAAGGTAATTCTATATGTAGAGTTAGAAAGAAACGAGTTCATACCTGATTCTTCATAAATACCTTTAAGCTGTTCAGTATCTTGGATAATTAGAAATAGTCTTACATTATATCCACGGAAGAATGCTATACCGTTCATAAACTGTTCCATCTTACCTAGTGTAGGGAACTCATCCAGCATAAACATAACCCCGTAAGGTTCTTCTTTTGAAGGAAGCTTACGAGATAAGAATTCTGTTGCTTGCTGATAGAAAACTTGCATTAAAGGTTGTAAGCGTTTTAAGTTATCAGGGGTCAGGCCTACATAAACAGTTGTAGGAACTCTTTTAAACTCCATTATATTAAAATCACTAGATGCAGTTGCTGTGTCTATCAATGGGTTTGCCCATAACTCAAGGCTAGAGTTCATTGTCGAAATCACACCAGAGCGTTCTTTATCTGCTTTTTGAAGGAATGCAGCTATATTCATGTATGCAACTGGGTGTATATCATTTCCCATTGTATCAAGCACTACGGCAAGGTTATAAACAACATCATCGCTTCGCATTGTTCTAACAACTTCCCCAAATGATTTTATTTTTTCAGGTGCAGCAACTAGGTATAAAACTATTCCAACGAATAGTGATCTTGCTTCGTTGTTCCAGAATTCTTTTTCTGGCATTATCAGATTTGCTATTTTCTGTACGTCATCCACCATTTGGCCTGGCTTATCACTTATCCAGTCTATAGGATTGTAACAATGAGTTATGCCATCAGGGTTAGCTGGACTCCAGCAGAACACTCGTTGCCCCATCTTTGCCCTCCAGCCGCTTGTAAGATCAAAGTTTTCTAACTTTATATCATGTACGAAAAGAGAATCTTTCCAAAATAGGCAATTCGGAATAGCAAAGCCTACACCTTTACCAGATCCTGTAGGTGCAAAAAGAAGTGCGTGCTGAAATCCAGAAGCAACTAGGTAACCTCTTTTGTCAACTCCTAGAAGCATACCAGATTTTGCTCGCAATCCAGCTTTACGTATAGCGCTTTCTTTAGCCCATTTAGCGTTACCATGAATAGCTTCAGGTTCTTTAAATGGACGATGTTCGTATATTTCATATCTCCATTTATAAATACTGAAGCTGAAAATAGTTAACGGGGCAAGTAGACAAAAGGCATATTGCACTATCAAATAGTGATCATACGAAATTCCTACTGCTCCTATATTAGTCGCAAACCATAGATAATATTCCCACATGAACTTTATAAAGTAGGTAGATAGGCTTCCTTCAATCGAAATAGAAGATGTACCGAATTCCAATGCAATAAAAGTAAGACCACTTATGTGAAGGGATAACAGTAGTACCAGAACCGCTCCTATTAATGCAGTAATAAAATTTCTAAAAGCATCTATCATATGAGTTTACTACAATTTGTTTTTATGTTTAAAATAAATTTCTGACACGTATCTTACACCTTTTTCTCCACGCTTTAATTGTACTACACAATCTACAACATTTAAAATATATTCTTTGATTTGATCAGGCGGCATGCCAAGTCCAGCCTGCATAACCATTAACTTTAACTGCTCTATTGCCATTGCTGGGGTATCAGCATGTAGAGTAGAAATGGAACCAGGATGACCTGTGTTTATAGCTCTAAGAAAGCTGAAGGCTTCTGTTCCGCGTAGTTCTCCTACTATTATTCTATCTGGCCGTAATCTAAGGCAAGCTTCTATAAGATCTTGTGTTGTAACTTTAGCTCTTCCTTGAGCACCTTTGGATGCTAATAAATGCATTCTATTTGGGTGTTCATTTAAATCTATTTCTCTTGCATCTTCTACAGTTATTAGTCTTTCTGTTTTTGGGATAGCTCGTAGCATGGCATTTGTAAAGGTGGTTTTACCGGTAGATGTACCACCGCTTATTATAATATTCTTTTTATGGATTACTGCATTGAAAAGGAAGTCCTTGATCCTATTCTCGGTTATCATATTTGCAAGTTCTATATTGCATTGATCAACTACTTCTTTAGTTGAAGTAGTTGAAAATGCTCCCATTTTTTCATAATCATCCAAGTTATATTTTACGCTAGATGGTTTTCTTATTGAGAATCCTATAGTTCCTGGTTCGCATGCTGGAGGTATTATTATTTGAACGCGATAGCCATTTGGCAAGGTGGCAGAAAGCAAAGGATTTTCTTCGCTGATTTTTTGCTCTGTTGATTGAGCTATAAGGAGAGATAAGCCTTTCAGATGTTCGAAATCTATACTCGGTATACTCTCATAATATATATCTCCTTTCTTCTCAATCCATACTTCAAAAGGCCTATTTATAGATATTTCATTAACGCCATCTTGTGCGAAGATAGACTTTAATGGCTCTAGGTAGGTTTCTAATGCAGTAATGTTAATCATTTTACTACTTTCTGCTGTGATAAAGCAGCCTCTGTAGGGAATATTAGATCTGCCTGCACTAATATGCTTATCATAGAGCCTTGATTTATAGTGATTGTAGGTTTTGTTGGATATGCACTGTTGATGGCATTTTGTGCTATCTCGGCGAATTGGTCAGTTGCGCTAGTAGAGCTGATAGTTCCAGAATTTCCTGTGCTAGTTGTTGTTGAAACTCCGTTAACAGTTGTTGTGGTTTGAGAAACAGCTTTATCAGCAGAACCGCTGATTTTATTCATCACGTTAGGTATTATATAAGATACAAGCAAAGCTGATCCAATTTGAGACCATAGTTTATTGTCAACTTTTCCTATTATGCCAGAACGCCCCAAATTGTCTGTTCCAATGGAGTTCACTGCTATATCTATACCATCAGGACGCACCAGTCTATTCCATGTAACTTGAACGCGGGTTTGCCCTCCTGTAATGGTACTAACATATGTACCAATTACCCTCGAGCCTTTTGGAATCAATACACGATTACCAGATTCTGCATATACATCTCTGCTAATAATAGCTCGTAAAGATCCTGGAAGGTCGGTATTTATTGCAGTTTCCAGTATTGCGTTCATTATTTTTCCTTGAATTATCAAGTTATCTGTGTTGCCTACACTGGTAGCAGAAATTTGAGGAGAAGAAGTCTTAGCAATTGCAGCTTTGTCAAAATTGCCATCCCCAAAGCCTAAAAATTCAGAGGTTTGGTTGTTTTTTTGCTTAGATAAATCTTTTTTATTTGAATCTCCTTCATCTTTTGACTGCTCACTAGATGATCCAGATCCAAATATTATGATAGCAGAGTTGCGTTTTTTTACCTTTTCTGCTTCAGCTTCTGCAGTAAGTTCAGCTTGACTTTTAAGAGATAAAGATGGGCCTCCACTATTTCCAAACAGTGGCTTAGAAGTAGAATTGTCTGGTGTAGAATTATTTGTTGGCATAGGTGTAGGGGCAGAAGGAGTAGGTGTGGTTTGTATAGGTATATTATTACTAAATATAGCAGCAGGCACTGGTGGTAGAGGAGCAACTGGAGCTGCAGGAGGAGTAGGTTCTGAGATTGCTTCAGGTAATGTAGTAGCTAAATCAGGCGCTTGCTGGACTGTTGCTACTACAGGAGGGGTGACTGGGGCGGAAGCAAGAACAACTTCTTGTTTTTTCTTATCAAGAACTGCTTCTTCTTTAGTTTTTATTTCTTTAGGTGTTGGAGTCTGGCCAAAAATAAGGTAGTATGCAGCACCTGCAGATAAGATTATTAGGCCTATCAGCATTGCTGTTTTCTGCTTAGGAGTAGATGCTACAAGAGACGTCTGTACAGTCTCAGTGGTGCTCTGCCCCATTGAATTAGATGAAGAATCACCTTGGCTGGATGGTGTAACATCCAGTGGCTGGTCTTTTTGTATGTTTTGTTCTTCGTTCATCATTCTGTATCACTATATTCTTGATTGAAAATATGCACTACTTTCTTTTGATCTGAAATTATGAATTCTTTCGATATTTTATTAACATAAATATACAAGCCCCTATACTGAGGAGTAAGTTCTGAAACTCCACTTTTATCTTTAGATTGAAATTTAGGCATATCAGAGAAAGCGGTTTGTTCAAATTTAAAGAATGTACCTATTCCATCATCAAATACCTCTGTAGGAGATAATTTATTAGGTTTGCTCATAGTATAGTTATAATTGAATGGCTTTTCTACGGGTATGTTATCAACTTTTTGAGTTTCGATTTGAGGCAGAATTTTATCATCACTATTATCTGGATAGAAGAAACGAACCACAAAGGTTAATTCATCATCTCGAGTAGAGGAAGAAGATTTTGATTCAATCTCAAATTGGTAACTTCTTAAACTTGTTATTACAGTCATATTTGTTAAAATATTTTCCTCTAGTGGTTTAATGAAAAGTCTTCTATCTAAAGGACTTACTTGCCATGCGTAATTGTTCCCAACTGATATTGTCTGAATCTCTTCATTTTCAGCAAACTCTACTATTGTTTGCCATCCATAATGAACAACTATTCTAAACACTTCATTTTCGCTGTAGACCAAAGTTTTTATTCTGCTGTCTATGCTAATAGGGCGTGATTGAGCAAAGCTATTGGTTGTAGCGAGAAAGAGCAGCATGAATAGTAAAGAGCCCTTTTTTATTATATCTTTCATCCTAACCTCTCATCGTCCATCTTATAATTTATTACTCTGAATCCCAAAGGGTTTATAAGGCGTTCGTCTTCGTTCATATTTATATTAGTAAATTCATACTGTATCAATGCGATCTTATCAGATGATGTGCCATTGGTGGAGTTAACCTGTAATGCAAATCTCACTTGAGCAGTTCCTGCTGTTGGGAATATAATAGATTTCAGCGCAACAGTTCTTGATGCGTTAGCCCCTAAAATATTGACGGGGCTTTGAGGGTTTCCCATGCTGAATTTAGGTTTGTAATCGCTGTAATAAACACTTTCAGAAGATAAAACCCTAACAACTGTGTCAAAATTGTATCTATATAAGGCTGGATAGTATTCTTCCCTAGCCTTTATATATTTCATGATAAAATATCTCACTACAGCGTCGTTTGCTGAATAAGCCTGTATAGTTACTGGATCTACTACAGTTGGAACCCCTGTTTTTTCTTCTATTTGTATTACGAATGGTTCTATAGATTGAGTTGTTTTTATATACCTCATAAACAGAACTGATATAGACAAAGCAATAGCAGTAATAATAGACATAAGAAAAAACATATTTCTCTGAACAAGTAAAGATTCGTATTTATCTGAATACCAGCTTTCTGAAACAGAGACCGTGTCCTTGTTTACACCTTCTTTTTTGTTAAGTAGCTTAGATATAATATCCTTTACGTTCATCTATTTACCTGTTCACTTAATAGCGTCTTCGAAATTTTTTTGGGCGAAATCCCAATTTATTAGTTTATCAATAAAAATAGAAAGATAGTCAGGGCGCCTGTTCTGATAATCAAGATAATATGAATGTTCCCAAACGTCTGCTGTTAATATAGCTTTTTGTCCGTGTATAAGAGGAAGGTCTGCATTGCTAGTTTTAGTGATTTTAAGGCGATCGCCATCCCAAACAATCCAAACCCATCCACTGCCGAATTGAGCAGCGCCTTGTTTTTTAAACATCTCTAGGAAATCTTCAAAACTATCAAAATCTTTTTCTATTTGCTTCAGCAGAGATGAATTTGGTTTTCCCCCGCCACCTTTTTTCATCGAATGCCAAAAGAATGTATGATTCCACACCTGAGCTGCATTATTAAATATCGATGCATGTTCTGCTGAATTCGCTGTTTTTGTTATTATTGACTCTAGCGACAAAGACTCTAATTCCGTTCCTTTAACTAAATTATTGAGATTAACAACATATGCATTATGGTGTTTCCCATGGTGAAAGCTCAACGTCCTAGAGGAAATAAATGGTTCTAGTGCATCTTCTGAGTAAGGAAGGTGTGGCAGTGCAAACGGGTAACTAGTTTGATTTATCATACAAATTATCTCTATAAACTTATTTGCTTTATATATTCTTTTTAATGGTGTATAAACTATTTTGCAATAGAGTTTTGTTATATACGCGATATTTTAATTATATCTTTTGTAAATTTAGGAGATGGTTTTGTGTCTATAATTTCGTCTAAAGATAGGGTGGTTATATTCGGTGGTGCTGGATTTCTTGGCACTTACTTAGTTAAAGAGCTTGCTAAAACACATGCTAAGATCATCATAATTTCTAGAGGTAGAGATTCAAACAACATTGTTAAAATATGTGGTTCTGTAGGTCAAATATCGTTCGCAAAATTAGACTCTAATGATCATAAGTCTGTAAAAAAAGTAATTAAGGGCGCAACTCATGTTATAAACCTTATTGGTATTATGTTTGAATCAAAAAATAATACCTTTACAGATGCTCATGTGAAAATGCCTATGGTGATAGGAAGAGCATGCTTAGAAGAGGGAGTCAAATCATTAATACATATTTCTGCTCTAGGTGTAAACAGAGTTTCTGAATCTAAATACGCCTCTACCAAAGTAGAAGGTGAGAAGATTTTGCTTCAATCATTCCCAAATGCAACAATAATAAGACCAAGTGCTATTTTTGGTGCAGGAGATAATTTTACTAATTTGTTTAATAAGATCTCTAAAATATCTCCCTTTATTCCTATGATAGGTGGTGGTTATACTAAAATGCAGCCACTATATGTTGGTGATTTGGCAAAAGCTTTGCTGCAAATTTTATCTATCGATCAGGAATATTCTGCTGGGAAGATTTTTGAATTTGGTGGGCCAAAAGTTTTAACTCTTAGATCTATCGTTGCCAAGATTTTAGAGGTGTCTAAGAGAAAGAGGGGGTATTTATATATTCCTTTCTTTTTTGCAAAATATGGAGCTACAATACTAAAATTATTCAACTCTAGATTATTAACACTAGACCAAGTCCAGTTATTGCAATATGATAATATATTATATGGTGAAAGTGGGTTTAAGGTCCTTGGCGTTAAGCCTACCCCACTTGAAGCTGTTTTGCCTACATATATAAATTGAGAATATTTTTATGATGAGATTATTGATATGGATAAAGACGAAATTCAGAGGCCGATTTGTTGGGGCTGATGAGTTTGGTAATCTATATTATGAGTGTAATAGCGATTCCAGAGCGTTTGGTAGGAAAGATAGGTGGGTTGTGTATAATGGAGAAATAGAAGCTTCTAAAGTACCTAGCCTTTGGTTTAATTGGTTGCATTATCAAACAAATAAAGTTCCAACTAAATACAAAAGAATGAGTTGGGAAAAATTACATCAGAGAAACATAACTGGTACACCAGCTGCAAGCGCTTCAACACTTGATGTAAGGCCTCCTTCTAGAGGGGATTATCAGCCTTGGAAACCTAATGAAATTTAAGGAGATACTAAATGAATCAGAATATTATTGAGACAGTTGTCGGTTTTATGGTTTTGCTAATAGCTATTGGATGCGTTATTTTAGCATATCAGAGTGGAAGTGTTAAGAGGGCTCACGACGGATATCAATTAGGTGCAACTTTTAATAATGTTGATGGAATACATATAGGAAGCAAGGTAAAGGTTGCTGGTATTAATGTTGGTGAAGTATCGGAAGTTAACATAGATCCATCTACTTATAAAGCAAAGGTAGCATTTTTTATAGACAGCAACGCTAAATTGCCGTCTGATTCCTCAGTTTCTGTTGTATCTAGTGGCCTCATAGGCGAAAAATATCTTGCTGTTACTCCAGGTAGTGATACTGAATTTTTGCGAGCTGGATCAAGTATAGAGTTTACGCAGTCTTCAATTAATTTAGAAGAGTTGCTTGGTAAATTTATGTTCGGTCTTAATAGTTCGGACAAAAAGGATAAATAACAAAGTTCTGAAAAAATGAAAAATAGTTTTATATTCAGACTCTTTCTAGCGGTGTCTTTTGTTGTGTTTCTTAACCCAAGCGTGATAGCTTTCTCTCCTTTTGATTTGCTTGGAGATGGAAATGATCAAGAGAGTGATGAGTTGTCAGGTGTTTTAGGTTCGGAATTTCTTTTTTCATCAGAGTTGGATGGAGAGTTTAAAAGGTCTGCGTCTATAATAATATTAGACAAGAGAACAGGTAAGCCTTCTCCAATTATTTCTATAGAAAAAGGAAAGGCAATAGAGCATGGGGGCATGTTAATAAATCTAGAAAATTGTTGGCAAGAAAAAGAGGATAAACTGTATAGGGATGCAAGAGCTCTTATATCAGTGAGCCATGATAGAGATAGAAATATTTCTCTATGGATTTCGTCGAAATTCCCTGGGTTATCTTCTATAGGACACTCTAGATATGATATTATACTGCAACATTGTATCTAGCTAATGTCATGATTTTAAATCCTTTCGAGAGTCTGACAGACTTTTTAAAAGGGGTGAAGCTAAAAGTGGTTGTGATTTATGGTTGATATAGCTATACTGTTGCAATGCGCTGATATCAATTCTAACTGTAAAAAAGGTATATCACATTGAAACTCTGGCAAAAAGTTATTCTTGGAATGGTACTAGGTGGGTTAGTAGGTCATCTTCTTGGTAATGAAGCATCGTTTTTTAGATATATAGGTGAAGCTTTTATCAACATGATAAAAATGGTTGTAGTGCCACTTATATTCTTCTCTATATTGAATGGTGTTACGAACCTTAATGACGCTGCAACTTTTAATAGGTTAGGTTCCAGAGCTTTGATTTATTATACTATGACAACTGTATTTGCAGTTGTTATGGGATTATTTTTCGCAACTGTTTTCGAGCCAGGTATAGGGCTTAACATAAATCTTGATACTGGAGGAAGCGGCCTTCAAACAGCGAGAAGTTTACTGGATATAGTAACAGATATAATACCTACGAACCCTATAAAAGCAATGGCTGAAGGTCATATAATGCAAGTTGTGATGTTTGCTTTCTTCACTGGATTTGCTCTTATAAAAATAGGCGAGCAAGGGCGTGAGGTTAAAAGCCTAGTAGCATCTGCGACACAATTAGTGTTCAAAATGATAGAGCTGGTGATAAAGTTAACCCCATATGGTGTGTTTGCTATAATGGCTTGGGTTATAGGAATATACGGGATAGATGTATTTTTCTCTTTGGCTAAGTTCTGCTTTGTGGTTATGGGTGCATTTGTTGTGCAATATCTATTGTTTGGGGCTCTAATATTTGTTTGTGGCAGGATTAGTCCTATGCCTTTTTACCGTAAAATGATAGAAACACAAGTGCTTGCTTTGGCGACCGTTAGCAGTAAAGCTACTTTAAGCACAGCCGATCATGTTTTGCGAACTAAAATGGGCGTATCTAAACAATCTTCCTCTTTCATATTACCTCTTGGTGCTTCTATGAATATGGATGGAACTGCTATATATTTAGGAATATGCAGTGTCTTTTTTGCTCAAATGACAGGGGTAGAGCTGTCTCTTAGCCAATATATAATAATAATAGTTACTTGCACTTTGGGTTCTATAGGTGCTGCCGGTATACCTGGTGGATCGATGGCTATGATGGGTATGGTGCTTTCTTCAGTTGGTCTTCCTCTTGAAGGAATGACTATTGTGATAGGTGTTGATAGGTTTTTAGATATGTTGCGTACTGTAATAAACATAACAGGAGACTGTGCTGTTACTCTTATAGTTGATAAAGCAGAAGGCACTTTTAACAGCGATATATATAACTCTTAGAGCTGAAGAATGGCTGGTAACTCCTATACTAGGCAACCATAGCATATATTCAGAATAAATTTTTTCTGGAAATATGATTTTTAGCTGAGAGTGGTTTATTCATTCCCCTTATCATTACTCTTGTCATCATCTTTAAATCCATCTTTAAAGGCCTTGATGCCCTTGGCTATGTCATTCATAATACGCGGAACTCTGCCAGCCCCAAAAAGAACTAGTATTATAATCAATATAACCAACAATTCACCGAATCTACCGCTCATCTATCAACCCCAGGTCTTATTATTATTTCATGATCTATAAGTATATCAGTGATTTTATTTTTGTTGAAGTAGTTTATGCATTAGGCTATAAAGAGTGAGCAAAAATTACGGTACGCTTATATGTATTTTCAAGATATGATAATGGAGCTGCAACGCTTTTGGAGTGAGTGGGGTTGCGTTATATTGCAGCCTTATGATATGGAAGTTGGTGCTGGTACATCTAGCCCAGCAACATTCTTGCGTACCCTAGGAAGTCAGCCTTGGAACGTGGCTTATGTACAATCGTCACGCAGACCATCCGATGGAAGATATGGGGATAACCCTAATAGATTGCAGCACTTTTATCAATTTCAGGCTATATTAAAGCCATCACCTGATAATATACAAGAATTATGCATACAAACACTAAAGCTGATAGGTATAGACCCACTAGTTCATGATTTAAGATTTGTGGAGGATGATTGGAAGAATCCTACATTAGGTGCTTCAGGTTTAGGTTGGGAAGTGTGGTGCGATGGTATGGAAGTGTTCCAATACACATATATGCAGCAGTTAGGGGGTATAGAATGCAGCCCTGTTCCTGGTGAATTTGCCTACGGACTTGAAAGATTGGCGATGATAATACAGGGAATCGATAATATATATGATATAAAATGGAATAGCAAAGGTGTGACATACGGTGATATATTCCTTAGAAATGAAAAAGATTATAGCGCCTATAACTTTGAGCATGCGAATGTCGAAATGTTGACACAGCACTTTACAGATCATGAAGCGGAGTGTATCGCTCTTGCATCAGCTAAACTTGCTCAGCCTGCATATGACCAATGCCTGAAAGCTGCTCATATATTTAACTTATTAGATGCGCGTGGTGTCATAAGTGTTACCGAGAGAGTCGCATATATAAATAGAATAAGAAACCTCGCTCGACAATGTTGCCAAGTGTGGCTTGATATTCAGGCTTAAAATTTATAGTTTTTTATTTCTGAAAAATGGCATGTGCCTAACTTGAGAGACGGCAACCCCTGATATTGTTAATACGCCTCCAAGTATTACATGCCATGATGGCAGATCCCCTAAGTACATCATCGAGAAAGATATGCCGACGAAAGGCACAAGAAGATTGTAAGGTAATATTTGGTAGAGAGGGTACTTCTGCAGAAGGTATATCCACAAGCCTTGGCATAAAAAGCTTGCTATTGCAACGCTATAAGCTGTTGCAATCCAAGAAAAATGAGTTGTTTCTTTCAAAAAAAAGATAGGATTTCCATCTAGCAAAAAGGAAGCTATTAAAATCTGCGGTGCTGCTATGAGGCTTGTCCAGCAAACTAAAGACATTGGAGGTATATGGTTAAATTGCCTGCTTTTTACATTAAATAATGCACATAATACAGATGCGGATAAGATCGAAAAAAGTGCTTGTGCGTTTCCAGAGATTGCCGGAGATCCGACCACGACCATAGCTCCCATAAATGCTATTCCAACTCCAGCGATTGAAAGAGTAGTGAATTTTTCATCTAGCATAAATCGTGCTATGATTATTGATACAGGTATATTTAGCTGCATTAATATAATAGTAAGGCTTGTGTTTATTCCTAAGTGTAAGCCATAATAAAGCAATCCTAAATATCCGCCAAATACAGTAGATACAAAATAAAGATCTTTAAATTTGATTTTTGGTATAGGAACGAATGGTGCTAGGCATAAGGATGTAATCAAAAGCCTTATTCCTATTGATAAAAATCCAGGCATTTCAGAGACTGCATAGCTGATGGCAACATAATTGCTTCCCCAAGCTATTACTGTTATCATAGCTGCTAAAATATCGACTCTTTTCATGCTTTAAAAGCCTTGTGAATTGTTTTTCCAGATATAAAACAGAATATCAAGTGAGACAAATAACTGCAAGTAATAAAAGTAGTACGATACATAGTGGTATTTAGTGAATTCAAAAATGAATGGCAACACCTTGATAGAAATGCTAGTGTAGTGTTGTCACGGGAAAAATTTAATACATTATGTTAAGCTAATATGGGTATTCTATCTATACAATCGCATGTGGTATATGGATATGTAGGAAATAAAGCAGCGACTTATCCTCTGCAGTTTATGGGGTATGATGTATGGCCAATCAACACTGTTCAATTTTCTAGGCATACTGGATATAAAAAATGGGAAGGACAGGTTTTTACACAGGATCATATATCTAGCTTATTAAAAGGTGTAGAAGATGCAGGCTTGATTGGCAAGTGTGAGGCGGTACTATCAGGTTATATGGGGGCCTCAGAAACATGTTCTGCCGTTTTGGATGCAATATCTAGATTTAAATTTTATAACGATAAAATAATATATTTGTGCGACCCTGTGATAGGGAATTCTGACTGTTATGTAAATCCTAAAGTAAAAGAATTTTTTAAGAGCAAGCTTAAAGCAGACATTATTACCCCAAATCACTTTGAAGCAGAAGTGCTATCTGATATTAAAATTAGCAGTGTTGAAGCTTTAAAAAAGGCAGCTCAATATTTTCATGATAAAGACATAGGTATTGTAGTAATAACAGGAGTGAGTTTTCCGTTTTTAGATAAGAATAAGCTTGCTGTTTTTGTTTCTGACAAAAAAACACAGAATTTGATTTTAACCGAAAAGCAAGGCAGTGCTCCTATCAGTGGGACTGGAGATCTGTTTGCATCGATATTTCTTGGCAAATATCTTCATACAAAAGACGCATTAGATGCAGCAAAAAAAGCTGTGCTCTTAACAGAAGAGGCCGTGAAGAATTCAAAAAACCTTGATGAGCTGAATGTCATAAGTGTTGATTATAACAAGGAATTTGCATTGAATCATGATGTGATAGATTGTGGATTATAGTGCCAAAGTATTAAAAGATATCATCTATTATTCATGGCTTATCACATAACAGCTTTGGCAGAAATATATTTCTGCCTACTAAACTTCTGCATCTCTAGTTGAGGTTTCGATCTTAAGCAAAATCTACGCGATATAAACAGTTTTATTGACTTGGTGATGTCTAGTATATATTATCTCAGGCGGAGATTAGAAATAGGCGTGAAGTTTTGCCAATCTGGTCAGGTTCGAAAGAAAGCAGCCACAGCTTATCTAAGCGGGTTATTCTCTGGTCTCCACTTATCACATAAATTTCCTTCAATTTTTTGATAATTATACATTTATATTCTTGCTCTAAAGATATCTATCACTTATCATGATATTGTATAAAGCGAGATATATATATGAACTTATTTTCTTCCATAGCATTATCAATATTACTTTTATCTGCTGCGTTTGTTGAGGCTGCTCCAGTTAGGCTTTACAACAAGCATACTTTTGGTGATTGGAAGTTATACGAGGGCAAAGATGAAGGACGAAAAGTGTGTTATGCAGTATCTGAGCCGTATAGAACAAGAGGTTTTTACGGTATAAAATCTAAATCTTGGATTTCTATAACATTTTTGGGTAAAGATAAATTCACAGTTAGTGGCAATACAGGATTCAACACTTTGCCAAATTCAGAATGGATACTAAAAGTTGATAACAATCACCCTATATCGCTTCAAGTTTTGCCTAACGGGTCAATATGGAGTTATAGTAGTAAGCAAGATATACAGATACTCAATGCAATGCAAAGTGGTTTGAGTAACTTTACAGTTAGGAGCTATAGCAGCAGTAATCAAACTTCTCTTGACTATTATTCGTTGAAAGGAGTGAGGAAGGCTATAAGCTATATGAATCAGAATTGCAGATAACATGGAGGTGCTGTGTAAATGATTAAATTGTTAAGAAATATTGGAATAATAATGGCTATTTTGTATTTTTCTAAGCCCATTCAGCCTAAAATTATGCAGGGATATGTAGATAATATGCTTACTGAAGCAACAAAATTTGCCAGTCAATATATAGATAAAGATATGATAAAAAACGCATATAAAATATTAGAGTCAGTAAATTCAGCGAAGCAAGATAAGAGTAAATAAGAAAGACATCTTAAATTCAACTGGCTTTCAGCAATAAAGTGTAATACTATATTGCAACCTACAAAATTGACAGAGCAACTAATATGAAATTGAATGAGTATATCAAGCAGATTGTCTCTAGCCTTTTTAAGTCTTCTTCTACTATAGTAGCATCTATTATAGTTGCAGTAGTGCTATGGATAGGATCTGGACTAATATTTCCTCATGAAAAGCATATAGAGAATGAAGTGCAAGGAAAGATGGAGAAGATCAAGATAGAAAACTTTTCAGCAGTAAAAAAAGCGACATATATAGAGCAACCAGCAGTTACTGAGGCTAAAACATTTGCTTTAATAAAAACAGAAATCGAAGGAAGAGTTGTAGAGCTTCTTGCAGATGATGGAGCATATTTGAAAAAAGGAGATCCTGTCATTAGATTAGATGAAAGAGATCATAAAACTAATTTGAACAAAGCTGAGGCTAATTTATCTCAAAAGCAGATTAACTATAAGGCTGCGGAAGCTGTGTTTCAAAAGGGGCTTTCTTCAAAGAATGCATTTGCTGAGGCTGAATCTCAGCTAAGAACAGCTGAATCATCTTTACTACAAGCGCAGATAGCATTGCAGAACACGATAATAAGAGCACCTTTTGATGGTGTTGTTGACCATATAACCTCCAATATAGGAGATTTCTTAAGGGCTGGAGAAAACGTGACTACATTGCTTGCTATAGATCCTATGATAGCGGTAGCATATATACCAGAACGAGATGTTGCACTTGTTGATAAGACACAAGAAACTATTGCACAACGTCAAGGTGGACAAGGAGTCAGCGGTAAGATCACATTTCTGAGTAATATAAGCGATCAAACTACACGTTCATTTAGGTTAGAAGCGACAATACCAAATCAAGATGGCTCAATACTAAGCGGTGAAACATTGAATCTAAAAATACCTTCTGGCTTTAGGAATCTTCATAAAATTCCAAATATAGCATTAACACTGGATTTGCCTGGAGAATTAAAAGTTAAAACAATAACTCCAGAAAAGATTGTAAAAAGCTATCTTGTGGAGATAGTAGAAGAAGATCCAGATGGTGTTTGGGTGAGCGGGTTGCCTGAATCAGTTGATATCATATTAATGGGTCAGTCTTTTGTTTCAGATGGTGAATCTTTAAACTCAGAAAAATAATGAATGGTGAATACATTAATTATCACAGAGCCTAATTATTTAGATTTAAAGGATGCATTAAGTCAATATCCCTCTGCTGAAATAGTATGTGAAAGCGATGCCGTTACTAAATTCATTTGTTCTGTTTTTTCTAAAAATGCAATACATTATAGAGAGTTAATTTCTCGCCAAATTGTCAAAACCGCAGCAACAAATCTGGATTTGGCTATAATAACTGTTTTATCTATACAGGAAAAGTCTCCCCTTTTAATGGCCAGAGCAAGCGTTGTACATAAATATATAATAGATTTCTATAATGATTGCTGTTTAGAATGGCCTCCTAAATCAATAGATATAAAGTTCCCTAAGTGGCTATGTATAGTTTTAGAAAGTCATATTAATTACATGATAAAAGCATCTCTGATGCCGCCCCAATTTGCTCAGCAGTCAGAGCATGTTAACTTAGCCAAAAGCGATGTTGATGTTATATGGTTGGTTTCTAGCATCTATAACGTTAGGCGTAACATAATTGATGAATTTATTAGCTCTGCAAAAAGAGTAATTAAGAAATCTGGAGTGAATATAAACCACTCTTGCGATATAACATTAAAAACATTTAATACTGAGCTCGAAGAGTTGAATTATATCAGAAATATAACTTCAAAAAATGTTGTAATAGTATCTAATGATGAAAAATTTAATGCTATATACAGTGCATACATAAGAGCTAGATCTAAAAGGTTTAAAATTATGAATCTTATCTCGGATCATATATTAAGGGTCGGCAATAAAAGGCTAAATCCAACTCTTTATTCTGTTTCAAAGGATGTAAATTTACTATCAGAAATGCACAGTAGCAAGACTGATTTCATAAATATGATTAAGTCTCATATAGATATATGCAACATAGTTTCTGGTGATTCTATAATGATATCAAAGGAATTATATACATCCCTAAACAAAGCTCATGTAAATGATTATAGGTCTGCGATTGCTTTTATATCAACGATATTGGAAGAGCATGATAGTCCTATAAAAACACTATCAGATGCTATGAATTTACCTGCAAAATCTTTTGTTATACAAGGTGCAAATCAAGAAGCTTGGAGAATGCATAAAGATATTGAAATAGATTTAAATCTTTTAATAAAAAGAGCTGATGTTGCTTTTACTAGATCAATAAACGGTAGAGATTCTTTACATGAAGAGGCTGAATTTTTGAATAGATTTAAAATAAATAAAGTGGTTATGGGGCTTCATTATACCAATAGAGTAAAGATGGTTAGGCCGAATCCTATGCCTCCAATTAAGGATCGTCCTTTAGCAATATCACCTACTGCCGTTGAAATGTTGATACGTAATCCATATTCTTACTATGCTAAATATATTTTACGGTTGTATGAGAAAAGAGGAGAAGTTGAGTTCTTCAAAGAATTTGGGAAGATAATGCATTCTATAGTTGATAATCTTCAAAGAATAGAAGATTTTGGATCATTTGATGCAATATATCAATCAGAGTGTGTGAAGATGGTGTATGAAAGCCCATTGGAAGAAAGAGATAAAGTTGTTGTGTTGCAAAGGCTAGAAAATCTTAAACCTCAAATTTTTCAGTTTTTAAAAAATTGGTCTCAAAACTGTTTGAAGACAGAGATAGAATCTGTTGAATATAAAGATTTCATATTGATAGATGGAACTGTTGTGAAGCTAAAAGCTATTCCTGATAGGGTTGACTATATAAAAGATGGTACTGTTAGAATAACGGATTACAAAACTGGATCAATTCCATCTCAGCAAGAAGTTAACAGTGGTTATTATCCTCAGCTACCACTAGAAGGGTTGATATATGGTGACATGTCTTCTCTATTTTATGTTGGTATAAGCGGAATGGTTGACAAATTTGATGTAAAAAAGATATTATGCAATTATGAGGATGTTCTGATATCGATGCGTGGCCTAATGGAGATGTTTCTGTCTTCCCAGTCTCAAGGGTACTTTGCATCTACATCAGAAGATTCTAAAACAAATGGGTATAACCATCTTTCTAGACTAGAAGAGTGGAAGTATAATAATGAAAATATCAATAGATCCTCAGATACAGATAATACTTAAGGAATGGCTTAAAAGCTTAACGCTGGAGAGAAATTTATCTAATCTCACTGCTTCTTCTTACCTATCGGATATTTTTTATTTCATATCATTTATGAATGCCCATCTTGGAACAATAATGAAGTTGGATACTCTGGAAAATTTAACTGTTAATGATATAAGGGCATGGCTTGCAGAGCGTAATGCCACTGGGCACCAGAGCACATCAAATTCCCGTGCAATATCTGCATTGAAAAATCTCTTTCGTTATCTAAAAAGAGCTCATGGGCTGGACAATACAGCTGTATTTTCGATAAAACTAGGTAGGGTTACAAAGCCATTACCAAAAGCCTTAGCTAGGGAAACGGCTTTAGCCGCTGTGGTAAATATAGAGTCCATACCTGTTGAGAATTGGGTTGGAAAGAGAAACGTAGCAATTTTGATGCTAATGTACGGTCTAGGTTTGAGGATAAGTGAAGCATTGAATATAACTTTAGATGATTGGAATGCCCATAATGGAGAATTTTTAATCGTTATGGGTAAAGGAAAAAAGCAAAGGAGCTTACCAGTCCTCCCAAGGGTTAAGCAATCTGTTTTGAAATATATAGAATCATGTCCATATGACATAACCACAGGTCCTATATTTTTAGGTGCATCTGGGAAGGAATTAAATCCAGATGTATTTAGAAGAGATGTAAGGAATTTGCGTGGATATATGTCTATACCAAGCTTTGCAACTCCACATTCTTTCAGGCATAGCTTTGCAACTCATTTGCTATCAGAAGGTGGGGATCTTAGGATGATACAGGAATTATTAGGTCATGAGAATTTATCAACTACACAGAGGTATACAAAAGTAGATAGCGATACTCTTATGGCATCTTATCTGCAATTTCATCCTGGATCAAAATCATGATCTTGCAATTTTATAAGATGCACGGCCTTGGAAATGATTTTGTGATAGTAGACTCTAGAGGTAAGAATATTACTATATCGCAAGATGATGTAAGAAAAATTTCAGATAGAAAAAAAGGTGTAGGATGTGATCAACTGATAATTATCAGGGATCATGAAACTTATGATTGTTATATTGAAATATTCAATAATAATGGTTCTAAAGCTGAAGCCTGTGGTAATGCTACAAGGTGTGTTGCCCATTTATTAAAAAAAACTAGCGTAGAAATTGTATCTTCTGGAAGAGTTTTAAAAGCTTTATCTATGGGTGACGATAAAATTTCAGTAAATATGGGGGTACCATATTTTGATTGGGACTTGATTCCAGTATCGAAATTTACTTCCTCGCCTGTGATATCTTTTGATATTAAAGGATTTGAAAAAGGTATAGTTGTAAATGTTGGCAATCCTCATTTGATTTTTTTTAAGGGTGAAATAGGAGTAATAAATGTAAGAGATGTAGGCTCGTTTTTCGAGAAGAATGATTTGTTTCCTAAAGGAATTAATGTAAGTTTTGCAAAAATTGTGAATACAAAAACAATAGATCTTAGAGTATGGGAAAGAGGTGCAGGAGAGACTCTTGCATGCGGAACGGCTGCATGTGCAACTTTTGCCGCCGCTAGATACTTACATCATGTCGATAGGGCTGTGATTGTAAATTTGCCTGGAGGGTCTTTGTGTTGTTCTGAAGATGAGCAAGGTAACATTCACATGTCTGGCGAAGCTAAACTTTGTTTTTATGGAGAGATATCTATTGATTAGCAGATATAATTGATTCTATTTCGTTAATTGACATAACGTTCTCAACTTTTCTGCCGTTAATAAACAGTGTAGGTGTGCCAGCAATATTATAATTTTTAGCAGCTGAATAAGATTCATTCATAAGCTCATCACGTATCTGAGAATTGTTGATGCAATTATTAAAAGCATCTTCGCTCATACCGCTAAGCACCATTATATTCTTTAGATGATTTTGAAAGTCTGATTTATATGCCCATACGTGCTGAGAATCAAACAATATATCTAATACCTTTTCTCTTTTTTCTCCATTGCACCTAGCCAGCATAGCACCCATAACGGATGCGCTATTCATGGGAAAATCTCTTGTTATATATAGTGCGAGGCCATTGTCTAAATATTTCTCTTTAATATCTGGAAATATATATTTACGATATTCCTCACAATGAGGGCACCCTACTGAGGAGTATTCAACGATAACTACCCTTGCTTCTCTATTTCCAGATGTTATATCATCTTTTAATATTTTGCTTACTTCTGTGAATATCTCTGGTGTTTCTAATGCAACAGCATGTGTAGCATGCAAAAGAAACAAAGCAAATATAGCGTGTACTAATTTCATACAATAAAGCTCTGACATTATCTTTGTTTAGCAACTAAAGAATATATCAACACTTTTATCATAAGTGAAGAGATTTCGTAGTTGAATTTGACAAGCTTATTATTATCTGGTAGAGAGTGTGGTAAAAGTGTACAAAGAAATTTTATCATGATTCAATCCTTAGACTATATAATCATAGCTGTGTATTTGATTTCTATATTGTCGATAGGTATCTTTTACGGATTTGGTGTAAAGGAAGTAAAGGATTATGCTATTGCAAGAAAAAAATGTAGTACATTTTTTCTGACTATGACATTTTTAGCTAGCAGCTTTGGATCTGGTGCTGTAGTAGGAGATGTTGCTAAAGTTGCAACAGATGGAATAATATTTACAGCAGCTATATCAGGCTTTTTGATATGCTGCTTGATCATGTCTCAATTTATAGCCCCATATTTTGATTCTAGATTTAATGGCATGCTTTCTGCGGGGGATATAATGACTCATTTTTATGGCACTACAGTTGGAAAGATAACCGCTCTTCTTGGACTTCTAACAAGTAGCCTATATGTTGGTGGGCAGCTGACTGCTTTAGGCCATATCATAGGGGTGTTTCTTGCTGTTGGATACAAAACTGTAATTATTCTATCAGCCTTAATTGTGATAACTTATTCTGCACTTGGTGGGATGAGATCTGTCGCTGTTGCTGACGTATTTAAGTTCAGTATTATAGTCATTATGGTTCCATTAATGACGATTACGATGATAAATCAAGCTGGAGGAGTCGAATCCTTATTAAACGCTATACCATCAGAAAAGCTTACAATATTGGACCATAGCAAATTCTCAGAATATGGACTTATGTTCTTAGTTAGTTTAACTCCATTTTTATGGATGTATCCACCTGTGATACAAAGGTTTTTGATGGCTAGGCATCCGTCTCAAATCTCAGTGATGTATCGTGTGCAGTTGATAGTAAGGGTGATTTTTATGCTTATGATAGTATGCGTAGCTTTTTCTGGCGTTGCTATATTCCCTGATGTGCCAGCAAAGGATCTGGTTCCCCATATAGTTAGCACTATTCTTCCAATAGGGTGCAGAGGGCTGTTTATAGTTTGTGTTTTAGCCGCAAGCATGTCTACATCTGATTCTCATATTAATGCTGCATCGGTCTTATTGGCACATAATTTATTCAAATTTAAAAATGAAAGAATTGAGCTTGCGATGCTTAGATTCTCGACGGTGATTGTAGGGGTTTTCGGGATAATAATTGCTGCTTTTGACTTTGAGATAATACACTTGATTATGAGTGCATTTTCTATATGGGGTGCTGCGGTTACTATACCTTTGTTAGCCGGTGTAGTAAAAATTAGAGTATCTCCTCTAGCTTTTTGGGTCTGTTTTATAGGGGTAATTACTTCGTTTTCAGCTACACATGCAATTATAGAGAAGCCAGGTCTTGCAGCTCCTGCTATCACTGTAATAACTGGTCTAATATCTTTTGCGTTTGGAAAATTTTACTCTGATTTATTGTTGGCTCGATCTAATAAGCAATAGAAGTAACTTCTTGCCCTATTTATTGATTCATGTAATAATCCTCGGATATAATATATATTTCTATTCCTAATAAATGAACATTTTTCAGCGTTATAAATCTTTAATTTTAACTAAGGCATTACAGCTTTACCCTGCCCTCCCACATGATATTGTGTTTTCTGTGGAATCGCCTAAAGATAATTCTCATGGTGATATAGCAAGTAACATAGCTTTGATTGCATCAAAAAAAGTCGGTATACCTCCTTTAGAGATAGCTAAAGCAATAGCAAGTGAGCTATTAGCTCAACAAGATATAATTAAGGCAGAGATTGCTGCTCCAGGGTTTATAAATTTATCTATAGCTTCATCTGCATGGCATGAAGAGCTTCATAATATACTTTTTTCTGGGAAAAGTTATGGGAATTCTGATATAGGTAAAGGTGCGTTGGTAAATCTAGAATTCGTTTCTTGTAATCCAACTGGCCCAATGCATATAGGACATGCTAGAGGAGCTGTTTTTGGCGATGCATTGGCTCGTATTATGACAAAGACAGGTTTTAAAGTCCATAAGGAATTTTATATCAATGATGCGGGAAATCAAATCAAAACACTTATACAATCTGCTCATGCTAGATATATGCAGGCTATAGGTCAATATGTTGAGATTCCAGAAGGATGTTATCCTGGTGAATATTTGATCCCTGTTGGTAAAGATTTAGCTGAGGTCTTTGGGGATTCACTAAAGAATCTAAATCTGTCAGAAGTTGTAATTCGCACAAGAGATTTTGTGCTTTCGAAAATGCTAGATTTGATTAAAGCTGATTTAGCACTTCTTGGTGTTTATCATGATAAATTTGTTTCGGAGCAATCTGAATTACATGATGTGGGTCTTTTGCAAGATGCGCTTGATCATTTATCTGAAAAAGGTTTGGTATATAATGGTGTCCTTGAGGCTCCTAAGGGTAAAACTATAGAAGATTGGGAACCTCAACCTCAGAGCATTTTCAAAAGCACTGCCTTTGGAGATGATGTGGATAGAGTTGTTGTAAAGTCAAACGGGGAGTATACATATTTTGTTGGTGATATAGCTTATCATTATAACAAGATAGAAAGAGGCTTTAAAGATATGATATTAATTTTAGGGTCTGACCATATAGGGTATGTAAAAAGAATAACTGCTGCAGTAAATGCTATAGATGATAAAGCAAGGATTGACATAAAGATCACTCAGTTAGTCAATCTTCTTAAAAATGGTCAGCCATATAAGATGTCTAAGAGATCAGGAAATTTTGTGACAGTTAAAGATATGGTCGAAGAGTTGGGAGCGGATATAATACGCTTCATGATGCTTACAAGAAAGGGCGATACAGTATTAGATCTAGATTTTGCTTTAGCTAAGGAAGAAAGCAAAGATAACCCGATATTTTATGTACAATATGCTTATGCTAGAGCATCTTCTATCCTGCGTAAAAACCAAAATAAAAGCTTAGATTTTTCAAAGATTGATTTAGGTTGTATAGCTTCTAAAGAGGAATTGCAATTGATTCAAAAAATGGCGCAATGGCCTAAAGTACTTGAGGTTGCTGCACAATTACACGAGCCACATAGAGTTACATATTATCTTTATGAGCTTGCCACTCAATTTCATAGTTTATGGACAGGTGGATCTTCTGGTGAGAAAATTAGATTTGTTGTAGAAGGTGATATGAGGCTGACAGATGCTAGAATGGGACTCGCACAAGCTGTTCAAAATACTTTAGCATCTGGTTTTGATGCCATTGGAGTTACTCCTATGGAGCGCATGTGAATAAAGATAGGATATCAGAATTAAAGAAAAATATTGAAGCTGCAAAATCTGTTGGTAGAAGAAAGTCTGAAGGTTCTTCAAAAAAGGGCTATCATCTTCTTTATGATCTTATAGCTGGCTTGACTGTTGGGGCTTTCTTGGGGTATAATCTGGATATAGCTCTTCATACAATCCCTTTATTTTTATTTTTATTTGTTATATTGGGTATTTGTGGAGGATTCTATAACTTTTATAAATTTGAAATATCTAAGCATGCTAAAAAATGAATAACCCGTTGGACCAATTTAAAATTGTTAATCTAATTGAAATTACTCTAGGTGGAGTCGATTTTTCTTTCACTAACTCCAGCTTAGCATTGATTTTAGCTGCTTTATGTATAGCTATTTACTCCATAATTGTTATTAGAAAGAGAGAGCTGGTGCCAAGCTATTTGCAGTCATCCGCAGAGATTCTATATGTGCAAATAAAAGGCATGCTAGATAGCACAATAGGATCTGAATGTGAGAAATATCTCCCTTTTGTATTAAGTATTTTTCTGTTTGTTATGGTATCTAATTTATTAGGTATGATACCGTATAGCTTTAGCTCTACAAGCCATATAACAGTGACTTTTACACTTGCTGCAATAATTTTTATTGTGATAAATATAATAGGATTTTTTAATCATGGAGTGAAATATCTATCTATCTTAGCTCCTTCGGGTATACCTATGATAATGCTGCCTCTTATATTTATTGTTGAATTGTTTGCTTACCTTGCTCGTCCTGTAAGCCTTTCTTTACGTCTTGTGGCAAATATTATAGCTGGACATATTATGATGAAGGTGATTGCTGGTTTTATTATCATGTTTGGTTCGGTGTATATGGCTTTGGGAGTTCCCCCACTAATGCTGCTGACAGTGATAACAGGATTTGAGATATTTATTGCATTGCTGCAAGCATATATTTTTAGTATACTGACTTGCGTCTACCTGAATGACGCTATTAATTTACATTAAAAGAGGAGATTGAATTATGGAAAATGGGATACAAGAGGGAATGAAATATATTAGTGCAGCGTTCTGTACATTGGCTATGTTAGGTGCGGCACTTGCTGTTAGCAATATTTTCTCTGCTTTGATGAATGGGATCTCTAGAAATCCGTCTGCTGAAGAATCTATGTTCAAAAGTGCAATGATAGGTGCGGGTTTAGCTGAAGCTATGGGATTATTCGCATTTCTAATAGCTGTACTTCTTCTGTTTGTAGTTTGATTCGAAGTTATAGGGCGTTTAAAGTTATATCCCTGAATGATCTAGGGATATCTTTTTTCTAGCAAATGCGAATCATCGGATTTTTAAATGAATTTTGGGAATAGTGGCCTTTTAATTCTTTATTCTAAATCGGTATCGTATGGATTTAAGGGACACAATTCTTGCTCATCGCAAAAAATAGCTCCTCCTATTTCGTACCAATTGCCTGCTTTAGTCGTAGAATCTCTGTGTTGTCCTTCTATATCATCAGATTGAGTATATAGATTGGTACTCTTTTTATTTTCGTTTATGTATTTTTCTATAGAGTTAGTTACTTCTTGTATCACTAGGTCTGTTGATTTTTTAGCCTTGTGCACTAAATCCGATAGGTCTTCCTCATGTTTGTTTATTAAAGATTTTACATCCTTTGTTAAGGTTTTCACTTCCTCGTTTACATGATTTTTCAGAAATTTTACATTCTTTACTAAATTTTTCACTCCCTCATTTTCTTTTATCAGAGATTTTACATCTTTTACTAAATCGTTCACTTCCTCATTTGCATGATTTTTTAGTATTTTCTTAGCTTTATTTAGTTCCTTTAAAAATTTCTTTTTCATTTTATTAACACCAGTTATGTGTAGATTTTAATACCAATATTTTGTAATATAGCATAAATTTAAAGCAAAAAATAGGTGCCGCCAAGTCGATAATATAAATAAAGGTGATCCAAGTTCGCAATATATTGCGAATCTGTTACTTTGCATTAGCTGTAATATGATTGCAGGCTTATCTGGGTAAATGGCCATTCAAGAAAGCTTAATTTTTCTAGATCAACAACTTAGTGATTTTCGATTGGGGCTTTCTCATTTTTCTTGTTATGGATAAAATATCTTATAGGGCTGAGTAGGTGCTCTATAAGCCGGGTTCTGTAACTTGATATTCAAGATAGATAGCTATTTATCTAGGGGTGCAGTTACCTGCAACCTCATGCGACTGACCCGCATGCAAGCGAGCTGAAATCTGGCTCGACATCACTCAAAGCGATGAATGCATGCCTACATAGTCTTGCTTTTGGTGGGGTTTGCAATGCATTTACTATCACTAGTAAATCGGTGGGCTCTTACTCCACCATTTCACCCTTACTCGTTCAGAACAAGCGGTATATTTTCTGTTGCACTTTCCCTAAGGTTGCCCTCGCTGGACGTTATCCAGCACCATGATTTCATAAAGCCCGGACTTTCCTCTGCTGAAATTTAGCAGCAGCTATCCAAGCACCTACAATTTTGGAGTGTAACATACAGTATAAATATATTCAAACTGATTTTATGTGACATTTCGTATGAATATGTTATTTGTTGTATTTCGTTCTTCAAGTTATATATCAATAATATTATGAATGTATACTATGTACCAAGGCATGCGAAACCAACATACCTTATCTGATGAAATTTCCTTTTCTGGTGTTTCTGTTCATACGGGTAACCCAGTTAGACTCGTTATAAAACCTTATGAGAAATCTAGAGGGATAGTTTTCAAAAGAGTAGATGTTATGGGTGATAATCTGATCAAAGCTACATATGATTCTGTGGTAGAAACTAATATGTGTACTGTTATAGCAAATAGCAATGGTGTCAAGGTTAAAACAATAGAGCATCTTATGGCTGCGCTTTGGGGGTGCGGAGTTGATAATGCTTTGATTGAGATTGATTCAGATGAAGTGCCTATAATGGATGGTAGTTCTGATATGTTTGTGAAGGGGATAAAAAATATTGGTCTAATAGATCAAGGTGTTGAAAAAAACGCAATAAGTATAACTAATCCTATCACCGTTAAAAGTGGTGATAAAATGATATTGCTTGAGCCTAGTGATCATTTTTCTATTTCTTGCGAGGTTGAGATAGATCATGAATCTATAGGAGCGCAAACCTTTTCGTTCGATAGCAGAGTTGATAAATTTGAAGATGTCGTAGCTCCCGCTAGAACATATGGCTTTAAAAGAGATTTAGACAGACTTCAGGGAATGGGCTTTGCATTAGGTGTTTCTTTAGAAAACACTGTTGGGATAGACGAGATGGGTGTTATGAATGAGGATGGGCTTCGTTATAATAATGAATTCGCAAGGCATAAAGTTCTTGATTGTATAGGTGATTTTGCCTTGTCGGGCTGCGTTCTGAATGCTAAGGTTACTGCTTATAAGCCATCTCATGGTATTAATAATCAAGCGATGCGCGAGCTGTTTTTATCTTTGGGCGCTTGAGTTTTAAAACCTTCCTAATAGAAGTAAAAGTTTTTGAATATAATATTCCTATTATCTTTCTGTTTATCTAAGAGAAAATATAATATATAATTCCAAAAGTTTTTATAATAAATAACCTTATGAGAGATTTTGATGTGATTGTTGTTGGAGGTGGTCATGCTGGTTGTGAAGCCGCAGCTGCTTCTGCGAGGGTTGGGGCTAAGACTGCGTTGATAACCTTTAGCAAGGATAACATAGGTGCTTTATCTTGCAATCCTTCTATAGGTGGTGTTGCAAAAGGTATAATAGTCAAGGAGGTTGACGCACTTGGTGGTTTGATGGGCAGATGCGCTGATCAATCTGGTATACATTTTAAGATCCTTAATTCTAGCAAGGGGCCTGCAGTGTGGGGTCATAGGGCTCAGGTTGATAGAAGAATATACATGTCTACTATGCAAAAAATGTTATCGGAAGTTGATAATTTAGAGATTATATACGATGAAGTAGTGGATTTGATTATGTCGAATGATTCTGTAGCGGGCGTTAATCTCTCATCTAAAGGGCTATTATATTCTGGGGCTGTCGTGATAACTACTGGAACCTTTTTAGGTGGGATTATACATATCGGGCATACTAGAACCCAAGCTGGAAGATTTGGTGAGAATCCTTCTAATAAATTGTCTGAGAGCTTAAGGGCTTATGATTTGAGAATAGGGAGATTAAAGACAGGGACTCCTGCTAGAATATATAAAGATTCTATAGACTTTTCTGTATGTGAAGAGCAGGGTGGCGACTTAATACCATCACCGTTTTCGTGTCTGACAAGTGATATCCCATTGCCTCAGATTAGTTGCTATATCACTTATACTAATAATGCTACGCATGATGTAATTAAATCTAATTTGCATGATTCTCCTATGTACGCGGGCCATATAACCGGGGTTGGGCCTAGGTATTGTCCATCTATAGAAGATAAGATTGTAAGATTTAGTGATAAAGATAGACATCAAGTGTTTTTAGAGCCAGAAGGCTTAGATAGTGATCTGATATATCCTAATGGAATATCTACAGCTTTACCAGAAGATGTACAAGATAGGTTAATCAAGACCATACCTGGCTTAGAAAATGCTAGAATAGCTCGTTATGGATATGCTATTGAATACGATTATATTAGTCCTTTGGAGTTAAGTAAGGATTTACAGCTTAAAAAAATAAGTGGCTTATATCTTGCTGGGCAAATAAATGGAACCACTGGATATGAAGAAGCTGCTGGACAAGGTGTAGCTGCTGGAGGAAATGCCGCTTTAAGTGTATTAAAAGGTGATGTGTTATCTTTTTCTCGTAAAAATTCCTATATAGGGGTTATGATAGATGATTTGTTGACTAAGGGTGTTACAGAGCCTTACAGAATGATGACTGCAAGGTCGGAATATCGTGTCTGCATAAGGCCTGATAATGCATGTTTGAGGATGTCCGACTTAGCTGAGGTAATAGGTAGCAAGGCTGTTAAGGAGCGTTCTGAGTGGATTAAAGATCGTATCAACTTATATAAAGCCAAGTTGTCCTCTGTTTTTATAGGTTCTCATGAATTGGACTTATTGGGCGTTAAAATTTCCAAGGATGGTTTAAAAAGGACGTTATATGAATCTTTAGGGCTTATGGGTTTTGAGAAGTCAATGTTGCATAAAGTATTGCCAGAATCTTTGGAATGGGATTCTGAAATTCTAGATGGTTTAAAGATAGAGTCTATTTATAGCAAATATGAAAAGAGGCTTCAGAAAGATATGGCTTTGTTAGGAGATGACTCTTTGGAGTTTCCAGAAGATATAGATTATTCTGAGATAGTCGGTTTATCTTCTGAAATTTCTTCGAAGCTTAGGTCGTTAAAGCCATCTAATATGTCTCAATTAAGGGCTACAGAGGGTGTTACTCCTGCGGCTGTTGTTGCTATATCGATCTTTTTGCGTAAGCGTTATGGAAGGTGATGTATTTTCTGGATTAGATGTTCCACGTGGAACATTAGATTTATTTCGAGCTTATGCTAACGAAATTATTAGATGGAATGATTCTGTAAAATTAGTTTCTAAAAAGGATTCGTTGTCTGAGAATTCTTTGATGCATAGGCATATCTTTGATTCTCTCCAGATAATTGATTTTATCATGAATGACGATGTTGTTCTCGACATAGGGTCTGGAGCTGGATTTCCTGGATTTGTCATAGCTGCTTTGACTTCTTCCTATGTTACCTTGATAGAGCCTAATTACAAGAAAGCTGCTTTTTTAAGATATATATCAGAGAAATTTTCAGTGAGATGTGATATACAGCAAATTAGAGCTGAGGAATATAGGAATCTTCATAAAGAGGTTGATGTTATAACTTCTAGAGCCTTTGCTTCAATCTTATCTGTTGTAGAAGGTTCAATACATAATATTTCGGAAAATACAAGAATTATTCTTTTTAAAAGCGATTTACAGTTGGAGATAGAATTAAAAGAATTAGCTTCATTTTATGATTTTAACTTGCAAGTATTTACAAGTAAGATTAATACTGAAAGTAAGATAGTGCTTTTATCAAAAATAAAATTAAAATGACTAAAATTATATCAATAGCAAATCAAAAGGGTGGAGTTGGAAAAACCACTACAGCCGTTAATATATCTGCTGCTTTTGCTTCTTTGGGTAATAGGGTTTTACTTATAGATTTTGATCCGCAAGGGAACGCAACCACTGGGTTTGGAATAGAGACCGAAAATCGTAAAAATAGTGCCTATGAATTGATGATAGGTAAAGTAGGTATAGAGGATTGCATAATAGAGTCGTATGTAGATGGTCTTTTTATTTTGCCTGCTAAGATAGATCTTGCTGCTGCTGATATTGAATTGGCTTCATACGATGGGAAAGAATTTATTTTATCGCGGCAATTAGAAAAAATAAAGGATTATTATGATTATGTATTAATCGATTGTCCTCCCTCAATAGGGGGCCTTACTGTAAATGCTCTTGTAGCCTCTAATGCTGTGTTAATACCGTTACAGTGTGAATTTTTTGCGTTAGAAGGATTGGCTCATTTAACTCACTCTATTTCACTTATTCAATCTCACCTTAATCCTTTGTTAAAGATAGAGGGGATTTTATTAACTATGGTAGATAAAAGGAATAAATTAACTAATCAAGTAGAAAGTGATGTAAGGGGGACTTTTGGTAATTTAGTATACAATACTGTTATACCTAGAAATATAAAACTTTCAGAGGCTCCGTCTCACGGCCAGCCAGGTATAATATATGATCCAAAATGCTTAGGTTCTATATCATATTTGATTTTAGTTAAAGAAATAATATCTAGTAATAATGGGTTATGCAAATGAATAAAATATCAAGACAAGCTCTTGGGAAAGGGTTAGCATCCCTAATACCTCAATCTGGTTTGGCTCAAAGAGAAAATGAAGGATATGGAGAAATAATAAATTTAGATATAAATAAAGTTCATCCTAACCCAAATCAGCCTAGAACTTATTTTTCTGATCAAGAATTGGCAGAGCTTTCCAGCTCAATACGAGAATTTGGAGTTATACAGCCTATAATAGTGAATATAGATGGTGATCAATATCTTATAGTAGCTGGAGAAAGAAGGTGGAATGCATCTAAAAAAGCTGGTCTATCACATATTCCTGCTATCATAAAATCAATGGATGGAGATGATATATTAAAGACCTCTATAATAGAGAATATACAGCGTCAAGATCTTACTAGTATAGAAGAGGCTAGAGCATATAACAAATTAATGAAGCAGTACAATTATACTCAAGAAGATTTGTCGAAAAAATTATGTAAAAGCAGGAGTCACATAGCTAACCTTTTGAGATTATTGCATCTTCCATTAGAAGTGCAAGATATGATAGAAAAGAAGTCTATTTCTGCTGGTCACGCTAAAGTCTTATTGGGTGCTAAAGCTCCACTAGATTTGGCTAAAGCTATAGTTGATAAAAACTTAAACGTTAGGCAAGCTGAAGCTTATTTGAAGGAAGAGAGAGGAGAGTCAAGAGATGTCAATCAATCAACAAAACGAGTTTCTCATTTGTCTAAGCTACATGCAAACAATAAATCAGATTATGAATTAACAAAGGATCAAGATATTATTGATATTGAAGTGAGTCTTTCTGATGCTTTAGGAAGTAAGGTTCAAATAGTTGAAAAAAGTTTTGGCGGTCAAGTGATAATAGATTTTTATAATTTAGACCAACTAGATGCTATTATTAATCAATTATCTGTAAAAAAAAGTTGGATTTAAAAAATATGTTTCTAGATTCTAAAAATAGAAAAAAGAGTTTAGTGATTATATGAATTTACAATCAAAGGGAGTAATTCTTTCATTGCGTAAATTTCAAGAGAAAAAACTCCTTGTTCAGTGTTTTACAGAGGATTACGGTATACTTAGCGGAATTTTTAGCATGAATTTTTCGAAAAAAGCCCTATCTTTTTTAGTACCTGGTGATATAGGGTTTATATCTTGGTATGGAAGATTGGAAGATCATCTTGGGTATATTAAAATAGAGAATTTAAACCATATAGCTGCATCAATTCACACCAATAGATATAGATTATCTATATTAGAATCTATATTAACCTTAATACAGATATTTCTAACAGAAAGACAAGAAAGCAAAAATTTGTTTTCCTCGGTTTATGATCTCATATTATTTCTTGTTCAAGATAATAATAATATCGATGCAATAAAGAATTACTGCTTATTTGAGCTCCAGCTATTAAAAGACATAGGGTTTGGCTTAGATTTAAAGAAGTGTATAGCTACAGGTAAGTCAGAAGATCTTGTCTATGTTTCACCGAAATCTGGTTGTGCCGTTTCTGTTGAAGCTGGCCTTCCATATCATGATAAACTTCTAAATTTACCAAATTTTTTTTTGAATAAAGAAATAAAATGTCTAGATACAGATATTATAAACGCACTAAACTTAACTGGTTCTTTTCTTCATAAAGCTGCATCAATAATAGGGAAGGATAAAAATTTATCTGTTAGAAATAATGTGATTTCTAACCTATCTTTTAACATAAACGTTTAATAAAATATGTAAACTTCTAACGTAAGCTTAACTTCAATTTATTGAAAATATTTAACCAGTATATCATAATAGATTTCACTTAATTTATGTAGATCATCTATAGAAACCGATTCATTAATATGATGAGCTTTTTCATTTCGCAATCCTATTTCTAAAATTGGGCATAAGTCCTTTATAAATCGCGCATCAGATGTACCACCTGACGTACTAACTCTAGGTGTAACATTATTGTATTCGGATAAACTTTCGATAGCTATATCATATAGCTGCCCTTTTTTGCTTAAAAAAGCTTCGCTAGTTGAGTCATATGATAGTGAGTATTTAATATTATGTTTATCACATATATCTGATATCCATTCTACAAGTTTTTTCGCAGTGTAATTAGGATTAAAGCGTATATTGAACTTGGCATTAGCTTCGCTTGGTATAATATTTGAGATTTTATTTCCCACATCTATAGATGTAATCTCTAAATGAGATGGTTGGAAAAAATCGTAACCTAAGTCTATAGGGTGCCCTTTTAAGTCATATAATATTTCCATTAATTTCGTAATGGGATTAATAGCTAAGTCTGGATAAGCAACATGTCCTTGAACTCCATGTATAGTAAGTGAAAAGTTTATGCTTCCTCTCCGCCCTATTTTTACCATATCACCTACAAAATCAATACTAGTAGGTTCTCCTATTATGCAGTCTGTAATAGATATATTTTTATTCTTTAGAAATTCTACGGCTTTTACTGTGCCATGTTCACCAGTGCCCTCTTCATCAGATGTAATCAGAAAACTGATTTTAGAGAATGGTTTGTTCTCTTTTAAAAAGCGCATTACGGTAAATAAATATGAAGCTATAGCTCCTTTCATATCAACGGCACCTCTTCCATGAACAATTCCATCTTTGATCGTGCCTGAAAAAGGTGGATGAATCCATTTTGTTTCTGGTCCTGATGGAACTACATCCAGGTGCCCTGCAAAACAAAGGTTTTTCTCACCTTTTCCTATAGAGGCATACAGGTTTTTAGTAATATTGTCTGTCCCGTCTATATTGAGACATTCAAATCCTAAAGATTGAAGTATATCTTTCATCCACTCAATTGATCCAGCATCTGATGGTGATACACTCCGGAATTGTATCAATTTTTGTAATAGTTCTACAGCTCCAGTCATTTTAAATTTCTCTCAGTATCTGTGTTAAACTAGTTTTTTTTCTTGTAGATGCATCTACTTTTTTCACAATAATCGCCGCATAGGTATGGGCATTTCCATAACTTGATGGTAATGCACCAGGAACTACTACAGAATATTCTGGGATAGCCCCATAAGTTATAGTATCTGTGCTGCGATCGTATATTCTTGTTGATGATCCTATATAAACGCCCATAGAAATTACTGCCCCTTGCTTCACTATAACTCCTTCTGCTATCTCGCTACGTGCACCTATAAATACATCGTCCTCTATTATAACAGGAGATGCTTGTATAGGCTCTAGAACTCCTCCTATACCAGCCCCGCCAGATATATGACAATTTTTTCCTATTTGTGCACAGCTTCCAACAGTTGCCCATGTATCAATCATAGTTCCTTCGCCCACATAAGCTCCGATATTAACAAAAGATGGCATTAAAATGGCCTTATTACCTATGTATGCACCCTTTCTAACTACAGCCCCAGGGACCATCCTGAAACCGCTTGATATGAAATCTTGTTCACTCCACATATTGCATTTTAAAGGTATTTTATCGTAACCGATTGTATTATCATCGCATGTGGTAAAAGTAACAGAATGATTGATTTTAAAGTATAGCAATATGGCTTGCTTTGCGAATTCATTAACAACCCATTCTTCTCCAATTTTATCAGCTACTCTTAAAGTGCCAGAATCTAACTGCTCTATAATATTAAAAACAGCATCTCTCTCTTGTGAGCTTAATTCATAAGATGCATTCAGTTTAGAATAAGTGGTAGATATTATTTCTTTTAGTTCTAACACGATGATGTTATTTATTTAGTTGCTCTGCATTATAAGTAACATCTATAACTAGTATGAGCAATAAAATTTTGCTGGTAACTAAGAGTATTGTAAATATTTTACTCTCTTTCAAATAATTTGTGTAGATCGCTAAGTGAGATTTTTGTAAATGTAGGCCTACCATGGTTACATTGGCCTGTTAGTGGGGTTTTTTCCATATCGTTTAATAATGAATCCATTTCTTCTACGCTCAGCTTCCTTCCAGCTCTAACGCTGCTGTGGCAAGCGATTGTGCTCATTATATCTATGATTTTTTTTCTTAAATACTCAAGGTCATCATGTTCTTCTAATATGGATCCTAAATCTTTTATCAGCTCAACTACATCAACATTGCCCATGATCCTGGGAATAGCTCTTATAACAACCTGTGAAGCCCCATTTCTATCTATATGGAACCCCCATTTCTGTAATTCGTTGCTTTTTTCATCTATGAGAGAAGCGATTCCGCTACTTAAATTTACAACAGTTGGTACTAGTAAGGTTTGAGCTTCTAAGTTTTTTCCAGAATCTACAGTACTCCGCATTCTTTCTAATACTATTCTTTCATGTGCTGCATGTTGATCTACAATGATGAATCCATCGTCTGTTTCAGATATAATGTAAGTGTTAGCAATCTGGCATTTAGCCTTACCAAGTATTGTTTTAGTCGGATTTTGCTGTGGTGTAGAGTCTAAATTTTCTTTATGTATAAAATCTATTTTTGTTTTTTCAGAGAATTCTTGGTATGAAGGGTTAGGTGTGTGTATTTCAAGCTCTTTATTGAAGGAAGTAGGTTTTATAGGGCTTTGAAACTGAAAGTTAGATTTAATGTGATTGAAAGCAGGTTGAGCTTCTTTTTGAGAATTTAACCTATGAATTAAGGTTTGCGACAGCTCACTTGATGTTTTTAGCGGTGCTTTAGAAATGGAACTTCTGATTCCAGATATAATTACAGATCTTATTTTCGCCTCTTCTTGGAAGCGTATTTCTGCTTTTGTTGGGTGAACATTGACATCTACCGCTCTAGGATCAAGCTTTATATTAAGTGCGAAGGCCGGATATCTATCAGAAGGAATAAGATTTTGATAAGCAGCTCTTGTCGCATATATCAATAATTTATCCTTAACCATTCTGCCATTTACATAATGGTACATCTTGGAAGACGTTTTATGATTGAATGTTGGTGAGCCTATTAGTCCAGATACAGTTATACCATCTTGTGAATAATTTATTAACTCCATATTTTCTGAAAAAGTTTTTCCAAATACATATTCAGCCCTTGATATCAAGTCATCTAAGGCCATTTTTGGGAAGTGGCATATCTCTTTGCCATCCTGTATCAATCTAAATTCTATATTATGATGTTGAAATGCAAGCCTTTCTATTAAGTCTGTTATTGCTGCAGTTTCTGCTCGCTCTGATTTCAAAAATCTTAATCTTGCAGGAGTAAAAGCAAATAAATCTCTGACCTCTATTGTTGTTCCAGAGGTTCTAGAAGCGGGTTGCAGACCTAATTTGTCTCCACCATGTATGGTTATTTGGTATGCGTTTTCACTTCCCACAGCTTTGCTTGTAATTTTCATTTTACTTACAGCTGCGATAGATGGTAAGGCCTCTCCACGGAAGCCGAAGAATTCTATGTTGTTTATATCCTCTTCTTGAAGTTTAGATGTAGCATGCCTTTCAACTGCCAATTCTAAATCATCTCTTGTCATTCCGCATCCATTATCACTGACAGAAATCAGGTTCTTACCACCATCTTCTATTGATATACTTATAGAGGAAGCTCCAGCATCTATGGCGTTTTCTACCAATTCTTTTACAACAGCAAGAGGGCGTTCTACAACTTCACCTGCTGCTATTCTATTTATTGTTTTATCTGATAATCTCTTTATTATCACTTTGTGTATGCATAATTTTCTCTACCATCGAAGCATAATTGATTGATATCAATTATGCAAGAATTTGGTGAACAGAGATATAAACAACTACTTCTTGGATGTCCTTTTTACAGGTTTTTTAACCGACTTTTCAGACTTAGTACCAGCAACTTCTATTTTCTTAGGTGAGCTTTTAGATGATTTAGTTGGCTTAGTTTTATCAGTTTTCTTCACTGTACTAACAGATTTTTTTACAATTTCTTTACCCTTGATGCTGCCTTTAATGGATTTTACATCTGTTTTGGTATCATCTATTATCTCATCAACACGTTTTTTTGTCTGCATAAGAATTTTATTTTGTGCTTCAAATTCATCCCTTTTTACCAAATTCATTTTTGAGAAAAAATTGGATAAACTTTTTTTCATATAGGATGCTGCATCCTTTTTCATACTAGAGGCGCAAGAGAAAGCGGTACTTGCTATTTTAGAAATATCATGTAATATCTTTTTGTTTTGACTCATATTATTAACCTTCATAAAACATAGTAATTACATCGTACATTAATTTATTATATGTTTGCAATATTTTTCCCTCAAATAGATCCAATTATAATTAAGATAGGAGATTTTGGAGTCCGTTGGTACTCTCTTGCATATATTTTAGGTGTAATATTTGGAGGACTTCTTCTGGATAGAAGAGCAAAATCTTATAAAATTCCACCTATTAAATCTGAGTCTATAGAAGACATGGCTTTATGGGCAGTCATAGGCATTATAGCAGGTGGAAGATTAGGATATGTTTTGTTCTATGGATTAGAAAGGCCTTTATGGGTGTTTGAAATTTGGAAAGGTGGGATGTCTTTTCATGGCGGTGCCATTGGTTTGGCTTTGTCAATATGGGGGTATTGTAAAAAGCATAAGCTTGATTTTTTTACTATCACAGATTTGATATGTTGCGTAGCACCTATAGGACTGCTATTAGGAAGGATTGCAAATTTTATTAATGCAGAGTTATACGGCAGAAAGACTACTGTGCCTTGGGGAGTGATATTCCCTGATGGAGGTGCTATTCCTCGTCATCCATCTCAGCTTTATGAAGCTGGGCTTGAAGGGATAGTACTTTTCATAATTATGAATTATCTATTTTATAATAGTAATTTGAAACAGAAAGCAGGGTTGTTATCATCTGTTTTTTTGATTTTTTATTCTATGTTCCGTATGTTTTCTGAGATTTTCAGAGAGCCTGAAGAAATGTTTTTATCTCTTACTATGGGCACAGCTTTATCAATCCCGATGTTAATAGTAGGAATGTATATATTCTGGAAAAAGTCAAGACTACTGATTGACAAATGAATATGTTGTTACTTATTATTACATTAAATATTTTTAAACAAGGTATGTAGTGTCTTTTGTTTTTCTTAAAAAGATTTGTAATAACGAAGTCATGAGAGCTGCATATTGGGCATGGCTTTCTGTTGCGATATTTTATTTTTATCAATATATACTAAGAATTGCACCAGGCGTGATGGTAGACCAAATGATGTCTGGATTTATGATTAAGGCAGAGCAATTTTCTACACTTGGATTCTTAGATACTTTTGCATATGGTATAATGCAGATACCACTTGGAATTATAGTAGATAGAATAGGTGTAAAAAAGACTGTATTATCATCACTTGGATTGTGTATTATCGCCTCTTTCATTTATGCTGTATCAGAGTATTTTTGGATGATTCAGTTAAGCAGGACTTTATCAGGTATAGGCTCTGCTGCTGCTTTTATGTGCGCTCTTAAAACTATAGCTGATCACTTCATTCCCGGCCAAAGAGCTGTTTTGATGGGTCTTACCTTAACTATAGGGATGTGTGGTGCTTTATTTGCAGGTAAATTTATTATCACTGTAATAGAGGTTTATGATTGGAGGTATGTATTTTTTGCGACCAGTATCCTTGGGATCATAATAATGCTTTTTAGTTGCCGTACATTAGCTACTTATTCTGCAAATAAGAAATCTAAAAAACCAACAAATATTAGTTTTATTAATAGCGTATGGAAAGTAATGACCAATTATAACATTATAATATATGCTATTTTAGCTATAGGTTTATACGTTCCACTTTCAGTTTTAGCAGATCTTTGGGGGACTGCGTTCATGCAACAGAAATATGGATTTTCCCAAGCAGATAGTGCATATATCTCTTCACTTCTTTATTTTGGGTTAGGAATAGGTAGTGTAGTGTTGCCGTGGATTGCAGAAAAAAATAATATGTTAAACACAGCCATTTTTTGGTGTGGTTTAGCGATTTTATCATTATTCTCACTATTGTTGTATTCAGATAATTTATCATACAATCAGATATCAGCTATTATGTTAGGTTTAGGATTCTTTTGTGGGGCTGAGATGATGTGCTTTACAGGAGCATTGCTTTTTGCAGATGAAAATAATTCTGGGGAAGTGATAGGCGTGGTAAACACATTTAATATGCTAGGTGGGTCATTCATGAAATATTGGGTAGGTATATCATTGGACGCAACTTGGGAGGGTGCAGTGCAGCCAAATGGATTAAGGTTTTATAGTGCAGAGCAATATGTAGAAGCTCTATCTATGTTAACTTTGCTTATAATGTTATGCTGTGTAGTATCTATGCTATTATTTGTTAAGCAGAGATCATAAAAGCAATAGAAGTGGGCTTATGGTGCTAAACCACTGTTATTCTGAGGTTCATTTTATTTTTACCCCGGAAAATTCTAACGGAGCTGGATCGTATGCTTTATAATAGACCTTTTCCGGATTAAATTCTGCTAATGCGCAGGTGTCTAAAAAATCTTGATTATCGAGCCTTACCCAAGCTAGTGCTTTGTTTTTAGCTGATCTAGCTTTTCTGTTCTTAGGTTTTAATCGTAAATCATACAATGCTTGCAGCACAACGGCTATCCATAGCCTTCTAAGCTCTGTGTACTCAGTTCGATAATCCTTATATTGATAATTCATATCTAAATGTGCTAATGCTTCATCAAAATCTTTCATCTTAAAATCCCATTCTTATTAATAAAGTTGCAATATACTTATTTTATATTAAAAAGCAAGGCTTTTTATTCTTTTCCTGCAAGGAAAATATTTTAATTAGGGGCTTGCAAAGGGTGTAAGGCCCTATAAATCTGTGCACGAGGTATATGAAAATTACGTTATTAAAGATTATACATATATATATATGTTCTCTTATAATGAAAAGTTGACAGTTTGATGCAAATAATATATTTAACCAAAATTATAAATATTAAAGAGTATATGGCATGGTTTATACTGACTTTTTTATAGCTTTACAAGAATGTAATTGTAAGAGGATTGTCGAGATATTATCGAGTCAAAAAGTAAATGTAGTAGTTTCAGAGAGTGAAATTATTATTAGAGATATAAAATATGGTGATGACGGAGATTTTCAGGAGTTTTTTTATCATAACAATCCATCAATTAGGAAATTAAAGCTTATATTATACTCTATAGACCAGTCTAAAGGCCTTATAGCATATGATAAATTAGAAAATCTGAACACTGCATGTAAAGAAGTAGAAGGGGAAATAACCAAAGTAGAAAACAAAATTTTATTCTTGATTGGGAGCTATATTGGCACACTTATAACTTTTATAGCATCAAAACAGGATGTGTTAATATTTTTTGCAGCATCTACGGCTATTATTTCTACAATGTACTGTAAACATGCTAACACACCATGTGATTTCATTGATAATGTTAAATCAACGATGTATGATAAATTAATTGAGCCTATCTTCGTTAATAAATTTCAAAACAAAATATATCCTACTAATTCAGATTCCAAAGGTGCCGTAGTACGTTCTGTATAAATCAAATAATAAATTGATTCTAAGATCACTTTTTTCTAACTTTAGATTCAGTATTATTGGTCTTCTTGAATAAAGAATTTATTTTTTGAAATACTTCACTTGCTGGTATGCCTGATATCAAGAAATTATCTTTTTTTAATTCTATTGTTAAGTTTATTGATTCTGCATCTTTAGAATTAGATAGGCTATTTATTATGTTGAGTATATCATCTATTTTTTCTTTCTTATGTTCTTGATTAGAGTTATCTGATCTCCCGTTCAAGCGAGCTAACTCATCAAAAATCTTAAAGTAATAAGATACCATATTTCCTATGTTGTCTATTTTTACATTGAGTTCAAGATATGGGATAGAAGATTTTGGTAATGTACTTATATCACCAGTGACGCTTGTTGAAAATAATGCTGTAGAAGATTTCAATTCTCTTAACTCTATTACATTACTAACGTCTGTCTCAGGTCCTTTAGAATCGGTATGAGAAATAAGACAATCTAATGTGAGGTTGTTTTTTCCAGTAGAAGCCATTAATTTATATAAATCTTCATCACTATCATTTGCAAAATATTCCTGATTTAAGATTGCACCTTTTAATTCCCAAGGGGAGTTTTCTTGATCTATATTAAATTTTTCTAATGTAAGATTTATAGATTCTACAGATGATATCGTTTTTATGTTACTATCCATATGATCTATCATAGAATACCCTACAGGTGGCAATTCAATCATTTTGATAAGATTATGAGATGTCCAAGTCCTAGTAAATGGATCTTTAAAATTTATTTTAATTATAGGAGTTGTAGTGAATTTAATTAAGTATCCCTCTTCTTTGTTATTAAATTTTGAATGTAATTTTACTTCTCCTGTTATTAATATATCGAGTTCCCCTTTCCATATGTTGCTATGAATAACTACGTCATCGATATTATAATTTATCATCGGTGTGCCTGCAGATTCATATGATATAGAAAGGTTTTTTATATTAGCATGTATGTCAATAACACCATTTTTTGAAAATGATATTGTGGAATGTTTTAATTTTAAAGATTTAGATTCAAGATATTCCGACAAGGAGGCCATTCCACTATCAATAAATCTTGTATGAGCCAGCCAAAGACCACCAATTGTAGATAATAACGTGAACAAAAGCACAATTAAAATTATTGAAATATGCTTCCTCTTCATTTTTAGCTCCATAAGATTATAGATATATGGAGAAATAGTGGCGTTAAGTTGGTTTATTGTCAAATCTTATTTTATACAAAAAATATTATTCAACGATCTGTGTGTGATGATGTGGAAAATAAATAGAGGTTTGCGTCGTAAATGTTTAACTTACGACGCAAGTAATATTAAAAGAAGCGACGTTTTTTCGCTGGTTCAGAGCGAGTAGATTCAGGAGCAGATTCTCTTCTTTTCTCGAAATCGTTATTTTCTACCTTTTCTTTTGGCTTTTTATCACGATCTGGTCTTTTTTTAGAGCGATCCTGCTTCTTTTCTTCTGGTTTTTCATCACTAGCTTGTGTTTCAGAAGATGTTGAACCATCTGATTCTTCAGCTAATAATGCTTTTATGGAAAGCCTAACCTTTCCATTTTTCTCAATCCCAGTAAGTTTTACAGTGACTTCTTCACCTTCTTTTAAGACGTCAGTGACTTTAGCTATTTTTTTAGATGAGATTTCACTTATATGCACTAATCCTTCAGAGTTGCCCATGTATTTTACGAACGCTCCAAAGTCTGTGATTTTTGTGATTACACCTATATATACTTTGCCTATCTCTGGTGTTGCGCATATATCAGATATCATCTTAAGAGCTATCTCAGCCTGCTGAGAATTAACTGCAGCAACCCTTACAGTGCCATCATCTGTAATATCAACCTTAGCTTGACTCTTCTCGCATATGTCTTTAATCACCTTGCCACCTGGGCCTATAAGTTCTCTGATTTTATCCTTGTCTATCTTCAGAGTTGTGATTTTAGGGGCGTTAGAATTTAAATCAGACCTAGGAGCAGATATCGCTTCTAACATCTTGGACAAAATATGTGCACGCCCATATTTTGCTTGAGAAAGTGCAGTTGACATAATTTCTTTGTTGATACCATTGATTTTGATATCCATCTGTAATGCGGTAATTCCTTGCTCTGTCCCTGCAACTTTAAAGTCCATATCACCAAGATGATCTTCATCTCCCATAATATCAGAAAGGACAGCATAAGAATCCCCTTCTTTGACAAGACCCATGGCAATACCAGCAACTGGAGCTTTTATTTGGACTCCTGCAGACATTAGAGATAGTGTAGCTCCACAAACTGTAGCCATAGATGAAGAGCCGTTAGATTCTGTTATTTCAGACACAATCCTAATTGTATAAGGGAATGATTCATGATTAGGCAGAACAGGGCATATAGATCTATATGCTAATTTCCCATGTCCTATTTCTCTTCTTCCTGGCGCTCTCATCGCTCCAACTTCTCCAACTGAATAAGGTGGGAAATTATAGTGCAATAAAAACTTTTCTGCTCTGTTACCAGAAATATCATCAACTGTTTGTTCATCAGCTGTAGTTCCAAGAGTTGTTATAACCAATGCTTGGGTCTCTCCTCTTGTGAATAAAGCAGAAGCGTGTGTTCTAGGCAGTAAATCTAGCTCACATGCTATAGGGCGGATCTGATCTAAGCCTCTTCCGTCTATTCTATCTTTGTCATTTATGATACGAGCTCTAACTATGTTTTTCTCTAATGTCTTGAATGCAAGAGAGACTGTATTGGATTCTAAATCGCTCAATGCAGATATAGCTTCATCTTTTATTTCTTTCAAAAGATCTCTTCTAGAGCCTTTATCTTTTATCTTATAAGCATCATAAAGCTTCTTCCCTATTATAGAATTCAGCGATTTTACTATTTCGCTATCATCATATATAGGAACTTCCCATGTAGGATTGCCAACATCTTTTGCGAATTCTTTTATCATTTCTATGATTGGCTTCATAGCTTCTTGACCAAACATAACTGCTCCAAGCATCACTTCTTCTGATAGTTCATGAGCTTCAGATTCAACCATTAAAACAGAACTTTCTGTTCCAGCTACAACTAAATCAAGTTTGCTATCTTGCATCTCGCTTATTGTTGGATTTAAAGTGTATTGGCCATCTATATATCCCACTCTAGCTCCAGCTATCGGTTCTAAGAAAGGGACGCCTGATATAGCTATCGCTGCTGATGCTCCAATTAATGCCGCTATGTCAGATTCATTTTCCTTATCAAAGGATAGGACAGTGCAAACTATTTGCACTTCATTTCTAAATCCTTCTGCAAACATAGGCCTGATAGGACGATCTATCAAACGTGATATTAGCACTTCTCTTTCGGAAGGTTTTGATTCTCTCTTGAAGAATCCTCCAGGGAAGCTTCCGATTGAGTAATATTTTTCTAAGTAATTTACTGTAAGAGGGAAAAAATCAACTCCTTCTTTAGGTTCGCGTGCAGCAACAACTGTACATAATACAACAGTTTCTCCAACTTTAACCAAGCAAGATCCAGATGCTTGTCTTGCTATCTTGCCAGTTGATAATTCTATTTCTTTGCCTGCCCACGTTAAGGTTTTTTTTATTTCTTTAAACATATGTCTCCTATTAAAATGAAACTCATTTGACTATAATATCAATGAGTCGGTGTGTCGGCTAAGAGGTGGAGTAAATAATACGGCCACCCCTTTAAAGCCTTAGATAGAAAAAGACTATATTAAAAATTCATAAAAGTGAATAATATATAGACTTAAGTAATTTATTTTCTTAGACCAAGACGTTCTACTAAAGATTTGTAACGCTCAATACTTGTTCTTTTCAAGTAATCCATTAAGCGACGCCTCTTATTGACAAGAACTAGCAATCCTCTACGAGACTGGAAGTCTTTTTTACTTACTTTAAGATGTTCTGTAAGGTTTGCAATCCTATGGCTCATAATAGCGCACTGCACTTCAACGGAACCAGTGTCACCATCAGACAATCCATATTCTTTTATCAATTGATCTTTTTTTTCTTTAGTTATCGACATCGTAATACTCCATAAATTTAATTGTAATTAAAAACTTTTAGAGGATGAATAACACCATCTGAAACTCTGCATAAAGCTATAGGCCTTGTGTTTGTTACACAGCATATCAGTCCGTAAGGTGGGCATCCCTCTAAGCTTCCTATTTTTCGCCCATGTAATAAATCAAGAGCTTTAGCCTCATCACATTCCAGAACTAAGATGTCGTCCAGCACTGCAGTAATAGGCATAAGAAGTTTTTTTAAGTTCTCATCCCGCACATTATGATATATTTTTTCTATTTTTGCTAGCGGAATCGCATTTTCAACGGAAAATTTTCCTATTGCGGTTCGTCTTAAAGCACTCACATGTCCGCAACAACCTAGTTTAGAGGCCATATCTCTTGCTAATCCTCTTATATAAAAACCTTTGCTACATTTTATTTTGAATGTAGTATAGTTTTCTCTATGGTTCGTTATATTTAACAATTCTACAGAAACCTCACGTGGCTGCAGGGTGAATTCATCACCTTTCCTAGCCATTTTATAAGCTCTTTTCCCACCTATTTTTGCAGCAGAAAAAACAGGAGGGGTTTGAAGCTGGTTTCCACAAAATTGTTTTAAAATTTTATCTATATCTTCTCTAGATGGTCTTACGTCAGAAGATTCAACAATATTTCCTGTGCAATCTTGTGTGTCTGTAGAATTTCCCCATTCTATTGTAAATTTATATTCTTTGTCTTTGTCTGTTGCAAAGCTGATGACTTTTGTGGCGGCGCCTATTCCTATCAACAAAAGGCCAGATGCAAAAGGGTCTAATGTGCCAGCATGACCAACTTTCAAAGGCTTGCATAATCTTTTGAGATGCACTAATGCTCTAGCAGAGGAAATTCCTTCTGGTTTATCTATTGCGATCCATCCATGTAAGGTTGATGTCATCTATCAGACCTGTCAAATCCTAAATATTGATATATGTCAACACCTTGGCTTTTCAAAAAGCTTTCTACATTAACAAGTCTTTTCGAAACTTCTTTATCATCAAGAGTGCCAAACCACATCTTCATTTCTCTAGGATATGAATCTGATTTTGGGGCTGCATATTCATCCACAGACCACATATAAAAAGATCCTGAGGAATCCTTGATTAAATATGTCGCTCCAAGTTTGTCATTACCTAATAGCTTCACGGGTGTGGATACAAAATTCTTGTAGCGACCTGATATTGGTAAATATTTATTTTTATCTTGTGTGCGATAGGTAGATATAATTATACCTCCTAAATTAAGATATTCTGTCAAAGGTATAGATCTTTTTGAATAAATAGATTTACCCTTTTCAGAGAGATTGATTCCAGTGATTCCCTTGCTTTCATGGTCGTCATTAGAAAATAACTTTATGGACTGTGAATCATGTAGTATTAGTAAAAAAGAATCTATGCCATGTGTTTTAGCACATGATGTTATAGAAGATTCCAGATCTTTTTGCACAAATGTGAACAAATCTCTAGAGTACAGGTTTTCTCTGTTGTACTTAACTACCTTACTGTTAGAGAGCTTTGTCCAGAACTGAGAATAGTGCACTTCATTAGCAAGCATTTTCATTGAAACACAATCAATCGCTGAATCTTCTGCTAACGTTATATTGCATAAAAAGGCAAGTGTAATAGCTATGATGCATTTAAAGAGAGCCATATCTACGTTCTATATAATTTACTAATATAGCTTCGAATTCTTCTGCTATCTTTTCACCTCTGAGTGTATGTACCTTAGCGCCATCTATAAAAACTGGTGCTACAGGACTTTCCCCAGTGCCAGGTAAGCTGATTCCTATATCAGCGTGTTTGCTTTCCCCAGGTCCATTTACTATGCATCCCATAACCGCAATGTTAAGTTTTTCTACCCCAAAGTACTTCTTTTTCCATAAAGGCATGTTGGCCTTGATAAAATTGTTTATGTGAGAAGCAAGAGATTGAAAATATGTACTAGTTGTTCTGCCGCATCCAGGGCAGGCTGTGACTTGAGGAGAAAAGCTCCTCATGCCTAAGCTTTGCAATATCTGCTGGCATATTATAACTTCTTCCTCTCTTCTTCCTCCTACATCAGGGGTAAGGGATACTCTTATAGTGTCTCCTAGTCCAGATTGTAGTAATATAGACAGAGCAGCAGATGAAGAAACTATGGCTCTTGATCCTTGTCCTGCTTCTGTAAGCCCTAAGTGAAGAGGGTATAGACATTTTTTGCCAAGTGCAGTATACACAGCTATTAAATCTTGCACTCTGCTGACTTTAGCGGATACTATTATTTTATCTGGGGCAAGTCCTATCATCTCAGCTTTTTTAGCGCTAGAGAGAGCAGAGTTAATCAATGCTTCCCTCATTATTTCAGAAGATGCCTTTGGCGAAGGGCTGACACTATTTTGATCCATCAATTCTGCAAGTAGGTCTTGATCTAAACTCCCCCAATTTACGCCTATTCTAACAGGTTTATTATGTGTTATTGCGCTTTCAATCATAATCTCGAAATTACGATCTCTCTTCTTTCCAGCTCCCACATTGCCAGGATTGATCCTGTATTTATCAAGAGCTTTTGCGCATTCTATATTTTCAGTTAGCAGAGTGTGTCCATTATAGTGGAAACAGCCAACCAATGGAGTTGTGATTCCTACTTTCTCAAGCTTTTCCTTGATATAGGGCACTGACTTTGCTGCTTCAGAGTTATTAACTGTTACCCTTACTATTTCTGATCCAGCTTCTGATAAAGCTTTCACCTGTTCAACGGTGCCATCTATATCTACTGTATCTGTATTGGTCATGGATTGTATGACCACAGGGTGATCAGACCCGATCCATATATTACCAACTTTTACCTGATGTGTAGGCCTTCTGCCAACATACAAAGGGAAGTTCACTTTTAACCACAATTATAAATAAAAACTCTACCAGTGCTTTATAGCATCTATATCACAGAAATGACAAGAACTAAAATTATACCATTAATATTTTTAGCTATGTTATTATATATATAGCCAATACAGGATTAATATGTAGTTCTTTCACCAAATACCTCCATCACTTTGAATAAAAGTCCCATTGAATCTATGCCTATGAGACGATCTAGTGATTTAGGAGTTGATTTTATCATTTCCTCAATACCATTGCGTATTAAAAAGTCTCTTTGTGTTGATAAATTAGAAGATAGACCGTTAGAAGAGAATATATCTTCTAGAAAAGAGAAATTTACATGCGCACTCCAATCTGCTTCCCCTATGAATTTAAGAAGAGGAACTGCTTTATGATTCATGATCGCTTGCAAGGTTGCTTCTTTGAATGGAGATGTATATCCATAATCTATTATCAGTGCAGATCCTCCTGCCCTTTTTATGAATGAGGCAATTTCAGAGGCGTATAGTTCTGATTGATATGAGTGTTCTAAGATATCTCCAACATCTGGCTTACTGCTTAGTATTGCTGTAGTTTTTACAAAACTAAATCCTTCTGTGTCTTTATATCCTACAAATGTTTCTTTCCAGCCATTTTTTTCGTATATAAATTGTCTTACAGGGAGTGCGTCGAAGAATTCATTAGCTATTACTACTGTGAATATATTTTCTGCTTCGCTAATGTTGGTGAGCCACTTAACATTTTCCCCTTCTAACAACTGCTGTTGTTTTGAAATCATCGAACTACTCTTTTCGATAAGATAGGCCTGTTTTAATATAGAGCTTAATTCTGGGATTATCTTTATATAATTCAAAAGATTTTTTATCAAGGTTCCATTTCCTGGGCCTAGCTCGAGCAACTGAAATTGATCGGGCTGTCTTGTTTTTATAACATTATACAGCCAATTTCCTATTGCATTTGCAAAAGAGGTGCTTATTTCAGGGGATGTTATGAAATCCCCTTGCCTTCCAAATGGTTGTCTGTAGTTATAGTAATAATCTGAGACTATGGCCATGAATCTATCAAGTCGCATTGGCCCTTCTGATTTTATAATCTTTTGTAGGAGGATTTTTATATCCATCAAATTTTCTCCATGATTTTCTTAACAAATGGAATTGTGATGGATCTTTTTTCTTGGGCAGATATTTTATCTAGATTTGATGCTAGTTTTTGTATGTAAGCAAAATTTCTGGTCATCCTTACAGTTATATAATCTAGAACTTCTGGAGGTATTTTGATTTGTCTGTCGCATAAGCTTTTTAATAGCACTGCTTTTAAGAGATCTGTAGATGGTTCCTTGATCAGGACCTTATAACATGCATCTATTCTTGACATCAGATCAGGTGTTTTGTACTGAGGCACTGATTTTGCGGTAAGCAATATAGGTATAGACGCTTGTGATGCAGAATTTAGGAAATGGAACAGTTGATATTCATCATATAAGGAATTTATATCTTCTATAACAATAGGTCGTGTAAAAGAAGGAGTTGTTAGGTGGTGATAAAATTCGGCATTTTGCGCATGTGCCCATACTGTTGCCAAATGGCTTTTGCCGCTGCCTGCATCACCTACTATCATTAATCTTTTTTCGGGCCATAAATCTGTTTTACGTATCGCCTTGTATGCTTCTATATTGGAAGAGTCGCAAACAAAGTCGTCGTCTACAAAGTCTGGCTTAAATTCTAATGGTATTATAAGCTGCACAACTACTCATCTTTTTTATTGCTCTCTCCTTGAAGATCCAGAACTACAAAATGGTTTTGGCCTTTGGATGAGATAAACAACATAACGGCTTTATCACCGCTTGTTTTAACCTTTTTTGCTGCTTCCTTAAATTCCTTTAAGTTTGATACAGGCTCTTGGTTGACTTTCATTATAACGTCACCAGGGCGGACAGAAGGTCCCATTGATTCTGCCTGATCATCTACTTTAGTAACTAAAACGCCTTGTATATCGCTATCCAATCCATATTTCTTTTTGATTGAAGCGTCTAAGTCTCTTACTGTAAATCCAAATTCGGAAACATTCTGATATGTAGGAGATTTCGGCTCTGAATCATCAGTAGCTATATCTGTTGTTTCTGGAGCAGATTCAAGTGTGACTTTGATGGTTTTATATTTTTTATTTCTAAATATTACGACATCAACACTTTGTCCTGCAGGGATTTCAGATACTATTAGAGGTAATCTATGACTTGATGCAATATCAATGCCATTGAATTTAGTTATCACATCTCCAGCAAGAATCCCTGCTTTTTCGGCTGGGCTTTCAGGATTCACTTGTGCTATAAGGGCTCCATGTGGGTTATCCATTCCCAAAGTTGTCGCGATTTTATCATCGACATTCTGTATTCTAGCGCCTAACCAAGATCTCTTAACTTCTCCAAATTCACGCAACTGACCTATAATATGCTTAACAAGAGAAGATGGCACTGCGAATCCTATACCTATACTTCCTCCAGATGGAGATAGTATCACTGTATTTACCCCTATAACTTTTCCATCCATAGATATCATAGGGCCACCAGAATTACCTCTGTTTATTGGCGCATCCGTTTGTATGAAGTCATCAAATTGGCTGGTGTTTAACTGTCTAGCTTTTGCTGAGATTATTCCTTTTGTTACAGAACCTCCTAGCCCATAAGGGTTCCCTATAGTGATTACCCACTCTCCCACTTTTCGAATGTCGGAGTCCCCTAATTCAAGGTAAGGCAAGTCTTCTGTAGGAGTTATCTTTAGTAAAGCTAGATCTGTTTTTTTGTCCTTTCCTATAATCTTTGCTTTGTATCTTTTTCCACGATCTCCGTCTAACCCAACTTCAACATAATCAGAATCGGCTATAACATGATAGTTTGTAACTATATATCCTTTTGGATCTATTATAAAACCTGAGCCTAGGGAATATTCCTTCTTTGATTTGTCGGGATTCATTTCGTTTTGGAAAAATTCAAATAGCTCAAAAGGGTTTTCAGGCAAAACTTGAAGTTTCTTTGCAGCATCAACTTTTTGTGAAGCGGAAACGTTCACAACAGCTGGCAGGGATTTTTGTGCTATTTCAACAAAATCGACCGGTTCTTGAGCTGAGGCTATTCCACAAGAAACAAATAATATAACCAGTAATATATGCGAAGCTCTCATAATAAAACATCTATTTTAATTATTAATTAACATACTATAAGTCAAATTCAATATCATATAAAGAAGATTTTCAAGTTAACTCAAATAGTTTTTTCCTCTTTGCGCAAAAGTCTTATTATGTTTTGTTTGTGTCTTAATATTATCAGAAATAGTATTAACAATAATGCGCTTCTGTCTTCTATATTATCCAAGAAGATAATAGAGCTAAATCCAGCGGCAATACATGCTGACAAGGAGGATAAAGATGATATCCTAGATATTCCAAACACAATAGACCAAGCTATAATAGCTACAGAAAAGATAGATGGGTTTAAGCAAAGCAATACACCTGCTGCTGTTGCTACACCCTTGCCACCGTTAAATCGTAGCCATACTGGATATATGTGTCCTATAACTGCGGCTATAGCTGCAAAGTTTATCATGCTTGGTTCATATAAACGCGCGATGTATACTGCGATGACTCCTTTAGAAAAATCCAGTAAAAGGGTGAGTAAACCTAAAAGCTTACCACCTACACGAAGCAAATTAGTGGCTCCAATATTTCCAGACCCAGAAGAACGAACATCTATGCCATTGAATTTTCCAATCAAAAGGCCAAACGGTATGCTTCCTAATATGTAAGATATTAAAACAGTAATCATAATATAAATTTTGATAAATCGTTTGATTTCGTCAGCTGCACGAGCTGAGAATTGACATAATCTTCGTCGACTGTAACTTTTTTGATATCCGGGTTGCTAGCTTCAAAGTTTAGTTGCTCTAGCAATTTTTCCATGATGGTGTGAAGCCTCCTTGCCCCTATATTCTCGACTTCTTTATTAATCTCAGTCGCTATGGATGCAATTGCAGAAATCCCAGAGTCTGTAAATTCTAAATCTACATTCTCTACTGCAAAAAGGGCGGAGTACTGCTTTGTTAAGCTGTGCTGAGTTGATGTGAGTATCAATATCATGTCTTCCTTACTAAGAGGAGATAGCTCTACTCTAACTGGCAGCCTGCCTTGAAGCTCTGGCAATAAATCTGAAGGTTTCGAAAGATGGAATGCTCCTGATGCTATAAATAAGATATGATCGGTTTTTACATGACCGTATTTTGTCGAAACTACTGTTCCTTCTATTAGGGGTAATAAATCTCTCTGTACTCCTTCTCTGCTTACTTCGCCCCTTCCTCGCCCGTCAGATGATATTTTGTCTACTTCATCTAGAAATACTATGCCGTCTTGTTCTACTCTTTGTATGGCCTCTGTAACTAAAGAGTCGTCATCTAGCAATTTATCCATTTCTTCCTTAAGAACGTGTTGATATGCTGCTGCAACTTTCATCTTAACGTTTTTATGCTTTCCTCCACCCATGGTCTTGCCAAGAAGATCTGTAATATTAAATGCTCCGATTTGGCCTCCTGGTATATCGAAAGATGGCATATTGAGATTTTGTGTTTCGGCAATTGAGATTTCAATTTCCTTATCGTCTATAACCTTACCCCTTAGCTTCATTAAAAATTTGGCTTTGGTTTCCTCGCTGGCAGATTCTCCAACTAAGGCATGGATAATTCTGTTTTCTGCCGACTCCACTGCAACAGACTCAACTTCTTTCCGTTTTTCTGTTCTAAGCATCTTTATGCTTATTTCCAAAAGATCTCTTATGATTGAGTCTACATCTCTGCCAACATACCCAACTTCTGTGAATTTTGTTGCTTCTATTTTTATGAATGGTGCTTTAACCAATTTGGCTAATCTTCTTGCTATCTCAGTTTTTCCAACTCCTGTAGGCCCTACCATAAGTATATTATGAGGCACTATCTCATCTTTTATATCGCCAGAGACATTTTTACGTCTCCATCTATTTCTTAAGGCTATTGCAACCGCCTTCTTTGCATTTGCCTGGCCTACAACAAATTTATTGAGCTCTTCAACTATTTGTGCTGGTGTTAATTCTTCGCTCATATATATAAATTTTTAATTGATACAAGTGTCAATATATCCCAAAGGATTACTAAGAGCAAGCATTTCAAAATCTTTTAGAAAGCCATATGGCCATACGGCTCGCAAATTTAATGGAAGCCGAAAATGTGTTATAAAAAGGTGCATTTTGTGCGTCTAGCATTATTGCTGCATTTTTGTGTTCTAGCTCATCATTCCTAAATTTAGATATGGCATTCTTTATTTCTATATTCTTTTTAAGGGCAGGGGAATCAAGCTGAGACAAATAGTGCTCGTCTATTACTTCTTCTATCGCCACAGTACATGCCATTGCGCTTTCCTTTCCCATTTTTCCTGTTATATATCCAAGTGCATATCCCGCGACATGCCAAAGTGGGTGTAGTATAGTAGGTCGCGCTCCGTGTTCAGGCAGCTGCTTTTGAAAAAATTTCAGATGCTCTAATTCTTGATCTTTCATTTTTCTTAATTTTCTTAACAAATCTGGATTGGAAGAGCTTTTCTTTAGGGCGTTGATCTGTCCTTCGTATATTCTTACCGCGCCATATTCACCGGCTAAGTCTACTCTTAAAATTTCATCTAGCTCTTTTTTATAGGGCATTGAGTTTGCAAGAAAAATGTGATCTCAGATATTTTAACAGAAACGATAAGTTAAGCAATAGTAATTTATATGATTGAGTTTAACACCAAGTTCATGGAGGTGCAGAATTTCACCTCCATGAAGATCGAAATGTAAAACATGCTAACTAAGCATTTGCAGGCCTTTTCTTATCAATTCTTCTAGTGATATGGATGGCTGTTGATCTGATATTTTCTTCACTATATCTGCTGCTGCAATTCTGTTGAAGCCTAAGTTTACAAAAGCGGAAATTGCTTCTGAGGTGATACTGAAAGAGGAGTTTATATCTTTTCCTGTAAAGGATGATTGATCTGCTATGTGTTTAGGCAATTTATCTGACATCTCGAGTAATATTCTTTGTGCTAGTTTTGGACCGATTCCACTTATTTTTTGAAATGCTAATTTATTACCAGACATCAAGGCAGATACTAGATCTTGGCAAGAGTGAGAACTTAATATGTTTAAAGCTACTTTAGCCCCAACGCCTTGAACTGATTGCAGTAAATTAAACCACCTTTTGTCTTCCATTTGCAAAAAGCCATATAGTTGTATAGCATCTTGCCTAACTGTAGTTTCTATCCATAATTCAGCGGATTGTCCATTAGAGAGCTTTGAAATTACACCTCTTGGGCATTGAACTACATACCCCACTCCATTCACATCAATTATGAGTGAGTCTGGATCAGTGATTAATACGTTTCCTTTTAATCTGCCTATCATTTCAAGGTCCCTTTTTTTATTCTAAGCTATTTGATATGAATACACATAAATCTTTCTTAAGCAATAAAATTTGCTTGCTTTATTGTTAAGATTTATGAATAATGCAGAAATCTAATGCCCGCGTGATGGAATGGTAGACATAACGGACTTAAAATCCGTGGAGCCTAGCTCGTGCCGGTTCAAGTCCGGCCGCGGGTACCATCTTTCCTATGTAAACACATATACAAAAACAAGGGAATTTTCTTGAAAGACAAAGATATATATGATACCCATGTAAAAGATGAATCAAATCTACTATAGGAATTACAATGCATAATAAAAAAACGATCTTTATTATTTCTCTATTGCTTTCAGGCTGTAGTGCTATGGATAAGCAAAAAGAAAAATTACCTGGGCAAAGGATTCCAGCCTATGCTGTTTCTCAATCTGTGCAAGTAGATAATGAAATTCACAGAATGGAATATAAACAATCAGAGCCATTAATGACGACTTGGAGTTCTAGCAAGTACCCCAAAGAAGCTTTTGGTCATGATATATTTCTGAAATTAGATTCGCTAAAGGCCAAAAAAATCTATAACTTAAATGTTGATAGATACGCACCTGTTACAACTCCGATCACTTCAGAAAAGTACTTATTTATTTTAAGTAACAACGGAGTTTTAGAGGCTATAGATCTGAAGAGTAACAAAAAAGTGTGGCTTAATAAAGATCTTATCAAGAATCCCTCTTTATCTAAATTGATATCATCAGATAAAACAGTTTTTGGAGGAATGTTATATCATAATGGTAGTATAATTCTGACATGTGGAATGAAGGCTGTAATTTCTTTAGATGCAGAAACTGGCAAATTGAAATGGAGTAAGGAAGTTTCAACTATCCTAAGAAGTGTGCCAACGGTTTCTGAGAACAAAGTATTTGTTCAAGGAGTTAATAACAATGTGTATGCTATTGATCTCGATACAGGTGAGTTGATCTGGTCTTACCTAGGATCTAAGGGTTCAGAAATAGGCCCACTTGATCCAGCTGTTCTAGCAGTTTCTGGTTCCCACATAGTCTCAAGCCAAGCAGGAAATGAGATTCATGGACTTGACAAAGAAACTGGAGCTGAAGTTTGGAGGTATGTGTTTTACGATTTGTACTCAGGAAATGCTGAGTTATTGTTAGCTCCTAAAAATAATATACAAATTGCTGCTCAAGGCAATATGATATATGCTGTGCATCCAAATGGTAAGGCTATAGCTTTGCAAGCTGATGGTTCCTTAATTTGGGAATTAAACTTATCTTCTGCCTCACATTTTTGGATATCAGATGGGTTGATATTTTTCCTAACAAAAGATGAAAATGCTGTTGCTGTAGATGCTAAAACAGGCAAAGTGAAATGGGCTCAATCTCTTACTCAATTTATAACAATAAATAAGAAAGGTCAAAGGCCTGCATATATAGATCAGCCTATAGTTATTAATCAAGCAGTAATAGTTTTCTCTTCAAATGGATTGGCTCATAAGCTAGATTTCAACACAGGTAAATACTTAGGAGTAACTACTATTTCTAAATCGATAAGTAACCCTGTGATTGTTTCAAATGGCGATCTTTTCATTGCAGATAAAAGAGGGCTTACAAGGATGATGTCTGAGTAAATAACATTATGTCACATTGTCACGGTTCAGGACATAATCATAATCTTATCACTCCTATGCTTGATATATTAGGATTTGAAGGGTCTGGGTTAGTAATGGCTGCATTCATCACTGGTCTTGCAATTAGCCTTACTCATTGTATAGGGATGTGCGGCCCCTTTGCACTAATGCAACTTAATTTGCGACTTATGAATATTACAGCAGGTCAGATGTCACAAAAGACAAAGATGAAGTTTGCTATATTTATGCCATATTATTTTGGCAAAGCAATGACTTATTGTTTGATTGCCTCAGCTCTTTACTTCTTCCCATTCGGAGTGATAAAGGGTGCTCACTACAATATTATAACTGTCGCTTTGCTTGGAATTGCAGCACTGTTCTTTTTAATTGAAGGGGTATCGCAATTTATCAATCTTAACTTATATGGTAATATAGGCAATAAATTCGCATTTAGTTTAAGTAAGGTTCTTAAAGCAGCAAATTTAAAATCTCCAAACCTCTCTGGTTTTTTATCTGGTGTTATACTTGGATTTGTGCCATGTGGCGCTTTATACGCTGCTTTAACTAGTATAGCTGGTTTTAGCAATAGCTTATCTGTCGTTATAGCGTCGTCAATAGGATTTGGTATAGCAACGATACCAGGGTTGTTTATTGTTGCATATTTGGGGGATTATTGCACATCTAAATTAAGAGCAAAGCTAAAGTGGATATATGGGGGAATAATGCTGATAAATGCATTTTTAGTAGCTAAATACGCATTTAAGGTCTTTTTCTAGTGAGCTTGCTATAAATCCTGACAGGATATCTGTAAAATTGCGATGTAATTTCGTGAATTTCTTTAGAAGTTTTTATTGCATATATTCCACCTTTAACTATTTCATCTACATTTTGTTTTGTGGAAGTTACTGGGCGTAACAATAGATTCTCAGAGTATCCAGTAACATACTCTGTTAATATTTTCGAGTCTGATAATGGGTTGTAAATAGAAGGGGCTATTGTTTCAACAAAATCAGGTATGAAGCTGATAACATATTTGAACATTAGTACAACTATAAGATCTGTTAATAGATTCTCAACTGTTATATCTATAGGGCCTATTGGTTCCCACAGACTTATATTTCCAATTATGGTCGATATATATGAACTCTCTATTAAATCTTTGCCACATATTATATAGTTAAAAGGAGTAGTTGAGTGGTTGAATAAAAATACTGCAAACATAGCCAAAATTACAGAAAGAAATATATTTACAAGTGCGCAGTTGATTATAGATCTAGTCCAAGCAGAGAATAAATCTTTAGAAAATCTAGAGAAGGCCAAACACATCATTATTGGTGCTATAGCAAATAATAAAGAAAAGCCCATTATTGATATTACATATAGAACTGCGCTTCTTACGCATCCTAAAATAAAGGTACATATTGTAACATAAGCTATAGGTATAAACACTAAGTATTTGCTAAATAAAAGACTCCATATTCTTACGTGGAGGTCGAGCGAAAGGTATGAGTCGATCATTCCATCATACACATCAAGCATCGAAGTTGTTACATGTTGAACATTGTTACTATCGTTTACTATTTTAATAGATAGATTCATTATCATATTAGCAATCTCTTGGCTTCCATCTACACACAAACTTCTTCCTAGATCTATGAAGAAAGTAGCTGCATTTACATCAGCTAACATGCAGATTATGCATATTTTCATATAATGCTTTAGCATATCAGTAGCCTTATGTGTTAATATTCCACTTGAGAATAAAAATCCAGAAATAGAAATATAGATAGTGACTAATGCCAGAAATATTCTCTGCATTTCAGAGTATTCCATTAACATTTGAGATATTTTTTTGCTAGACTGAGAAAATACTTCATTTACTGTTTTAAATACAGATGAAAGCAATCTAGAGCTTTGGGTCATATCCTGACGTATGTGCACTTGATAAGAGCCTTGGAATGAGTCATTATCGCCTAAGAAGCTAATGAATAGCTTCATTTCTGTGGAGTCGTTAGGTGTAATTTCTATATCTTTAATGGATATATATTTCTGTTTTTGATCAAGTTTGAGAAAGAATATTTTCACATCTTCCTGTACGTATTGACTTCTATTAGGAACTGCTTTGATAAGTAGACCTTTCCCATTTCTTAAAAAACAAGGTTCTTCTTGCTGTTCACTAATAATGTTTTTTCTTGCTATACAAGCCGATGGATCTTTATCTGAAAAGCAGTAATTAAGATTACATTCTTTATATGTAGATTGATTTGCTTTTATGTTTTCATCTTTTTCGTTTTTTAAAATTATATCCAAGGCTCTTTCTTGTTCTAGAGCCTTTTTATTTTTGTCCTTATATAAATGGTCTGTATCAGAAAACCATTTTGTTATGTTTGTGATTGAAGTCTCAGAGCTCTTTAGGAGTTGAGCGGTAGATGAAACTACAGATGAAACCATGTATGAAACGAAGTTAGTGGCATAACTGGCTCCTTGATAAAATGCTTCACCCCAAGTTCTGTTAGACTTATCAGGCAATGTTTTTATCACTTTTTTATCAAGAGGATAGTAAATCATTGATCCTTCTATCTCTATATGGAGATTTTTTGTATTTTTAGATATAGTAGTATTGGTATCTATCCAAACGTTATTGGATGAAGGGCTGATCTCAACTTCATGCTTCATTACTGTATCTTGAGGCATTAAGCATTTGGCTGCTACAGCTGAATTGCTAAATAGCAGAGCTAATAGAGCGGAGATCATTATAACGATATTATTCATTCTTATCATAAGCTTTTTAGCTGAATGTAAGTTAATACAGACACGCAGTTTTGAGTATACTGAGACGTATAATACGATTATTTAGTTGGTATTTTATAGTAATTTTAATTAAAAAGTAGTGGGATCAATCCCTTTTTTTGAGCTTTTATTAAGGAGATGTTAACTTAATGCGGAATGCTATAAATATAGAAGGCAAACCTCAGCCATATGTTTATTCCATCTTGTTCAGAAGCCATACCGCAGAAACAAATGGAGCAGTTGTTGTAAGATATAAAAGTGGCATCCACAACAAGCTATAATTTAAGCTATTGATTAAAACAATTGCTAATACTAAGATTGCAGAGCTCATTATTAGGCATTTTATATATTGTTTAATATTATATCTTCTTTGATAGCGTGCTCCGAGTAATAAAACCCCGGTTAAATAAGAAAGTGATACCACAAAAGTGGGCCATATTAATCTTTGATTGATGGCAGAATAGTAATTTCTCATTGTATGTGCAGAATCTCTAATTTCCTTTATTATTTCTAATGTTGTTAATTCAACAGCGCTCTTGTACCTTCCTTGCCTACCACTGGATATTTTACTGATATTGAAATTGTATTTTTCAAACGAAAGAATTGATATTTTTCCATTTGAATCAGTTTCTTGTTGTGTGCCGTCTATTAGCTCAAATATTGGGCCAGAAGAGGTTTGTTTTACACTGCCGCGTGCGGCAGAAATAACTCTGTGCTTTCCATGTTCTCGTGCGTCATTTATAAAAACACCACTCAAAAGACCAGATTCGTCTTTTTTATGTATGTAAACTGTTAGTTTGCCCTGTGTGTCAAATGTTTTTTCTTCGAGGAGTAAAGTTGCATATTCATTCTGAAAATATTCATTCATTGATTTGAATTTTGATTGGCTTAGCGGCATCAAATAGGAGCCGTTGATTAGTGAAAAAATCATTATAACTATACCTACTTTCAAAGCAGGAGCTATTATTGATTTGTTGGATATTCCAATACTTTTTAATATAACTAATTCTCTATCTTGCTGGATCTTATAAATACAATAAGTGACGGCTAATAGGTATGTTATTGGTAAAAGGAAGAAAAGAAGAGAAGGTAATATCAATATAGACACCTGTATAAAGTCCCAGAACCCTACACCTTTATTTACAATTAGGTCTAAAATCTTCATAGATTGAGTCAACCATATCAAGCCTAAGATGATAAAAGATATTGCTAAAAAAGAAGTGACTAAAGATTTTATTGCATAGTGCTCTAGAGTTTTCATGGTCATTTACTATCTTTAACGATAGGCATATGGCCATGTACGAAATTATCGATGATACTGTTTTTTGTGTTATATAGATCAGATTTATCACCCTGCCATATTACTGTGCCTTCATATATCATGGCAACTTGATCCGCAACTATTCCGACGCATTTCATATCATGAGTTATCGTAATTGTTGTTGCTTTTAATTTCTTTGAAAGATCGGAGATTAATGTTGAGATCACAGTCGACATAATGGGGTCAAGACCTGCAGTAGGTTCATCGAAAAAAATAAGACTAGGTTTCGCAGCTATTGCTCGCGCTAATGCTGCTCTCTTTTGCATTCCTCCAGATAATTCTGATGGATATAGATTTGCAACTTCTGGTTTGAGACCGACAAGACCAAGCTGCTCGACTGCATAATCATATGCATCTAAACGACTAATTTTACCAGATCTGATCAGCCTAAAGCATATGTTTTCCCATATTTGAAGGCTATCAAACAAGGCACCTCCTTGAAACAACATGCCAAATTTATCTAAGAAATCTTCCCTTTTGCTTATGGGAATCAACGTGTAGTCTTCATTATTAAATAGAACTTTGCTGTCTTTGTCAGGTATCATAAGACCTATTAAGCACTTTAATAATACTGACTTACCGCTGCCAGAGCCGCCTATAACTACCACTGATTCACCAGCCTTTACTGACAGGTCAACCCCCTTTAAAACCATTTTATTATCGAAAGATTTCTTAAGATTCTGGACTATAACTTCAAATGACATAATAACCTCAAAACAATAATCCAGTAATAATGTAATTCGATACAAGTATTAATATAGATGCACTGACAACAGCATTTGTTGTAGCAGAGCCAACACCTTGTGCACCTCCTTTAGATGTATATCCGTGGTAACATCCCATAAACGTTACAATCAAGCCGAAAGCAGCTGCTTTGATTAATCCAGATTGGACGTCATTATATTCGAGTATATCAAATGTGTTTTGTAGGTATGTATAGGGGCTGAAACCCAGTTTGTATACTGCTACAAGATATCCACCAAATATCCCAATTATATCTGCCACGACTACCAAAAGCGGCATCATTATAAAGCCTGATATTATTCTTGGCACAACCAAATATCTAATCGGGTCAGTGTTAAGTGTAGATAAGGCGTCGACTTGCTCGGTAACCCTCATTGTTCCTATTTCAGCAGCTATGGAAGCGCCAACTCTTCCAGCAAGCATAAGGCCTGCTAATACAGGTCCAAGTTCTCTTGTTACAGATAATGCCACTATAGAAGCTATAGAGCTTTCGGCATTGAATCTGGAAAAGCCAGTATAGCTTTGTAAAGCTAGAACTGCGCCTGTAAAGACTGCTGTTAATCCAACTACGGGTAATGATAGAAGCCCTATCTCAAAAAATTGACGAAAAAATGATGAGAAATAAAATGGCGAAGACAAGGCACGCAAAGCTGTAAAAAGAAATATCACAAGCTTTCCTATTGCTCTGATAAATTTTATGCTGATATGTCCTATAGAGCCAAGAAAATTCATTTATTTATTTATTTTATGATTACATTTGCAATATTAAATATAATTTATGGATTTGCAAGGTTTATAATCAACATTCCATCTTTAGAACCACATAACAACAAAATTTCCAAGTCATTTGTTATAACAGATTCATGATATGCTTGTGATAGGGCAGAAATATATTTTTTAGATTCCAAACCATTTCTCTGAGATTTAATGCAATTACTATGGCCTATATTTCTTATGTCTAGTATTAAATCATAGATTGATTTATATTGAGCTGTATATAATTCAGTTGATACTACAGGTATACTGAAGCCAGCATTTTGAAGCAAAGTCGGTGCTATAGATGGGTCTATTGTTGGCATTACCCTAGGGAATACTCCTCCGTAAATTTTTTGATCTGCCACCATTGAAGCAAGACGCAATTGAGAAAAACTTCTGCCACCTAGTAAAGTAGCTATAAAAATACCATTGTGATTAAGAGCTTTGTAATACCTATTTAAAGCTTTAGGGACATTATTAACCAAATGTAGAGATAATGTTGATACTATTAAGTCGAATTTATCCTCCCCTATATCCATATCTTCTTCGTCATACTCATAAATGGTAGACTTAATGACTTTTCCATTAGAGCGAATATTGCTTTTGAATATTGGATTATAAAGCAATACATTTTTAAATGTTTTATTAGATGAATCTATAATCTCTTGTGCTATATCTTCAGCTATAGAATAAATGAAATCATCTTTGATGCTTTTATTGCAAAAGCGTGATATATTTCGCTTGTAAAGCGATCTGTTAAAGATTGAGTTGGCCATTTCTTACTATTTTTGTCTACCTTTGATGCTGTCATTATATTTAATATAACATGAAATTACTATCTAAAATAATTGAGATTATATTTCCAGCATCCTGTATATCTTGCAATGCTCCTCTGTTAGAAGGATCAGGTTTATGTAACGAATGTTGGTCTGATCTAAAATTTATCTCTCCACCTTGGTGTGAGAAATGTGGTATACCAAAACCTAATTCCATAATTAGCAAGGCATCATGCAAGGGATGCATACACTATAGGAAATCATATGATAAATTAAGAACAGGTGTTCTGTTCGAAGGTTCTATTAAAAAATTAATATATCAGTTTAAATATGCTGATGACACTACGCTCGCACCATTGCTTTCTAGATTAGCATCTCGAAGCGCGTATGACTTGTCAGATGCAGACATTGTAATACCAGTTCCTATACATGGTTCTAAACTGAAGAAAAGGAAATATAACCAAGCAGTGTTGCTATGCAAAGAATTTGCCAAGATTATAGGAAAGGAGTGTATAGTAGATTTCTTGGAAAGGATAAAAGAAACTAAAAGTCAAGTAGGGCTATCTAAGATGATGAGAATAAGAAATGTGAAAAAAGCATTCATAATCAATCAGAAATATAAAGAGTACGTAAGGGGGAAGAAAATCCTTCTGATAGATGATGTAATTAGCACTGGATCAACTGCAGATGAATGTGCAAAATGCCTTAAAGAGAGTGGGGCTGTATCAGTGTATGTTTTGTGCGTTACCAGAAATGAAATTAATTCAACAGAGGCGATATATTAGATTTTTCTTTAAAAAATCTTGAGTTTCGGTATTGCAACAAGGCATTTACCTCCCCATTCTTTTATATATTCTATTTTTTTTGATATTGGTTCTGCTAGGTTCCATGGTAATATCAACACGTAATCAGGTTTGGTTTCTGATAGGTGCTGTTCTGGTACTATAGGAATATGGCTTTGAGGAAGATATGTGTTTTGTTTATATGGGCTATCGTCAACTACATAGTCGATAATGTTACAATTTATTCCACAAAAATTAAGCAAAGTGCTGCCCTTTGCTGCTGCCCCATATCCAGCTATTTTAGCTCCTTTTGATTTTGCCTCCATCAGGAAATTTATTAGGTTATCTCTTATAATATTAACCTTATCGGCAAATCCAGTATAGCCAGAAGGATTTTGCAAATTAGCATTTTCTTCTTCTTTTATAACTTTTTTAACTGCCTCACTCACCTCTTTAACATTTTCTTTTTTTGATATAAATAACCGTAAGCTGCCTCCATGAGTTGGTATCTCTTCTAGATCAAAAACCTTAAGTCCATGAACCGAGCATATTTTTTCTACACTCAGAAGAGATAAATATGAGTAGTGCTCATGGTATATTGTATCAAATTGACTGTGCTTTAACATATTGAGTAGATGTGGAAATTCGACAGACCATACTCCTTTGGGTTTTAATGCTATATGTATTCCTTTGACGAAGTCATTTATATCGGGCACATGGGCTAAAACGTTGTTAGATATTATCAAATCAGCAGAATGGCCCCCATCAGCTATTTTTTTTGCTACTTCGCTTCCGAAATATGCAACTAGTGTGTTTATTCCTTTTTGAACCGAAACTTCTGCAACGTTTGCAGCTGGCTCTATTCCAAGGCACTGTATATTTCTTTGCATGAAGTATTGCAATAAGTAACCATCGTTGCTTGCTATTTCAACTACTTTGCTTTCTGAATTTAGATTTAATTTATCTATTATAGATTCTACAAAATTTTCTGCATGTTTAAGCCATGTTGGGCTGTAGGATGAAAAGTAGTGATAATGATCAAATATATCCTCTGGAGGTATAGAATGAACGACTTGAACGAGATTGCAACTATTGCATATCTTTGCGTGTAAAGGATATATAGCTTCAGGATTTAAAAGTTGTTCTTTTGCTAGGTAGCTATTCGCCAGAGGCATATTCCCTAAATCTACCAATGTCTGTTCCAACGGTGTCTTGCAAAAGCGACAACTGTGCTGCATCTTTTATATCCTCATATTTTTTTATTTGCTCTAATGATATATCATAAACATTCGATTTCTTAAAGTATTCGTTATACCACTGAGCAGTCCATAATAGTGATTCTTCTGGGGAAATCAAAGTTTGCCATGATAAAACCCTCTCTGCTTTGCTAGTGTCTATCAGCAATATGTTTTTTTCAGGATATGGTTTTTCATATCTACTTTGATTTACTATAGTTGGATAGTGCATATATTCTTGCATCATATTTATCACAGTGCCTGCAGTTAATGCATGTTCTTGTGATGGGCCAAAATTAAGGCTTAAAGGTAGCTCCTCTCCTTCATACACTTTCATTATATAAAGTAGATAGCCATTTATTGTGTCCATAACATGCTGCCATGCCCTAACAGAAGAAGGATTTCTCATGACAAATGCATCTTTTTTATTCTCGATTGACCGTATATAATTAGGTATTAACCTATCGTGAGACCAATCTCCTCCACCTATTACATTGCTTCCTCTTGCAGTTACTACTGGTATATCCATTTGTTCGAAGAAGCTTTTTCTCCAGCTTGAGACTACAATTTCAGCTGCGGCTTTAGACGCACTGTATGGATCATCTCCACCCAGCCTATCCTCTTCTGCAAATGCTAAGCCTGTATCATGATTCTCATATACTTTATCGCTTGTAATAACTAATATAGCCTTTACTGACGAGTGATGCTGTAATGCCGAGAGTAAATTAGCTGTTCCCATAACATTAGTGGCATACGTATTTAGTGGATCTATGTAAGAGCTACCTACTATAGCTTGTCCAGCCATGTGTATTACTATCTCTGGATTGCTCTCTTTTACGACAGGTATGATTTCTTCTATGTTTTGAATATTCCCAAAGTTGCTGTTCCAGATTTTCTCGCCTTTTATTAGGGAGAATAAGCTTGGTTGATCTTTATCTGGTGGTAGAGAAAGTCCATGTACTATGGCGCCCATCTTATTAAGCCAAATAGCCATCCATGCGCCTTTAAAGCCTGTGTCGCCTGTTAGTAAAACTCTTTTTCCCTTCCAGAATTCTTTCATAATATACTCCTAAGCAAGCGTTGTAGATCTTTGCAAAGAAGATAATAAAGGAGCAATGGTTAATTTTTTATTAATGATTCAGGCATTTTTGCCTTTTAGGAAGCGTGTAGGAGATAAAAATTTCAACAAATTATTTTCTTCCATTCCTGATATTAGATTTGCAATAATATTTGCAGATATAGGAGCTGAAGTTACACCACGTGAACCGTGACCTATGTTTATATATATTCCTTTTTTTTCTTTTATTTCACCTACTATTGGTAAGTAGTCTATGGGTGCTGTTCGTATTCCAACATATCCAGATAAAGGCTTTTTATAAAGATCTTCAGTGGGTCTAAAATGGCGGCATAAATTATCTATGTTCTGGCTTTGGCAGGATTCCTGCAATTCTGTGGATAAGTTGTTTCTTTGGTAAGAAGAGCCGAAATTCAATCTTCCAGCCTTGTCTTGTACTATAGAAATTGATGGGAAGCAGAGTATGTCTGGATCTGTTGAGATTTCTGTGTCGATTGCAGTAGATTGACCTCTTATGAATTGAAGATAAGGTTTTAAATGCGGAAAGAATTCCACAGCATTATCGCTGTTAGCAAAAATTATATAGTCTGCGCATGCAACTTCTTCTAAAGATTCATTGAAAACAGACCATATATCAGACATTGTTTGCTTTATTTTGATTATTTTTTGATTATATAACACATTAAAGTCTTTTAAGATAAACTGTGATAAAGTTTTAATATATAGATATCCACTGCTGATTAAGCGTAAGTAGGCACCATAAATGTTGGAATTTTCCATATTGCATATATCTGAGCCCAGCATATCTGCAATTTTTTTAAGCTTTGCTATGTTGTTTTTACTAGGAAATATCTTCATGCTAGATTTTACAAATTGGTCTGGGTAATCATCATAGAAATTAAGCGCATAAAGGTAGGCCTCTAGATAAAAAGATGTGTATTTGTTGAACTCTGCATCAAATCGAGGGTGCATGTTGCAAATTGCATTTGAGGCTTCAGAAGACATTTCAAGAAGAGTGTGCCTCTCTATTACCATAACATCCAAGCCTAAATTTCTTAAGGAGAGTGCTGTTGTTGCACCAGCTATACCACCACCTATTATTATTGCTTTCTTCTTCATACAGGGAAATAAAACTTTTTTTGGAATATAGCAAATATATTCTTCTTTCTCAACAGACTAGCTTTAATTAATATTTTGTTGCGTGGTTTGATCTTTTTAGTGCTTTTAAGACATCTCGTTTTAGTGAGGTAGTATTATTAGATTTAGTAGACTTATTTTTCTTTCCAGATAGAGTTATATCAGATGTTTTGATAAGGAAATTATCATAATCATGAGGGGATATATCTTTTATGGAAGATATATCGATTTTTTCAGAATTTGATGCGGAGTTTCGGTAAATTTCTACTATTTGCTCTTTATCGTAAGTAGATTGCTTTGGCTCCTTTAACTTGTGTTGCATAGAAGAAATAGTACTTATTAGCTTTTCAAATCTATGTTTTAAAACGATTCCTTCTTTAGTTTTTTGTAATAGATGGTTAATACTAATTTCTGGAGATAGTATATTTAATTTCCTGTAGCAGGATAATAGATTCTCCATTTCAAGCGAGTGCAGATCCGTGACTGCTTGAGATTGCTTTAGTATATTATAATTTTCTATGAATTTAGATACAGGAATAACGAATTCATGTTCAAGGAATACATTGTAGAAGAAGTTATAGTTGTCTAATTTTATCAATTTCGTTTGAGTAATTTCCACATTATCTTTTAGGTCTAGATTTGCGATAGATAGGTAAGATTTCATCCAATCGCTTGTTTTATGGCAAAGCCATACTATTCCAGAAATTATATGCTTCATTTCATCGCTTGCTTTAGCAATTAAGGCTGCTTCATATAATTTTATTACAGCTATATCGGAGGCTATATTTTCTATATTAGAAATATTATAATCTTCTGGCTCTGGAAGTTGTGCTAAGGTGGATTGCTTAGATAAACCTATCCTTCTGGAAATTAAAGAAGTGAATCTCTTGGCTTGCTCTTCATGTGCAGGGGTTTGACCTAACATCTCTTTTATTGTTATTAAAAGAAATACTAGATCATAAAGTGGTTAAAATTTTGTTAAATATTTTAGAGCTTTATACCACTTTATTATCATGAAACGAATAATACAACTTGCCATTTTAAATGATAAAACAAATTTCAAGGATCCAGTTTGCTCTCATCTAGGTGAATCAGCCTCTTCAAACCCTCACTTAAATTCATTTTATTTGTTTAAAATTCGTATAAGGCTCTTTATATTGATTTCACCAATAGAGAATTAATGTTTTTCACAAACGATGAGGGGTCTTCCAGCCCTTCTCCTGCTATTAAGCAAGCTTGATGGAATATCAATTGAGCAAGTTGCTCTGTATATGAGTCCGCAGAGCCATCCTTCACATCATTTGATATTTTTGATAGAATAGGGTGAGCCAGATTTATTTCTAATATTTTTGCGGAAGATTGTTTTAATTGCTTTTGCGCTATTAAAAATTTCTCCATCCTAATATTCATTGCCCCATCTGTTACAGACAATGCAGACGGGCTTTCTACTAGTTTGCCTGATACTATAACGTCTTTTACTTTAGAGCCCAATACCTTCTTTAAATATTCTATCAATTGTGTGGGATCTTCATTTGTAGATTCAGATTTTTGCTCATCATCTTTCAGTTGTTTAATAGAATTTAGATCTATATTGCTGCTTGCGATTGATTTTAAGGTCTTGTTTTTGTATTGCGTTATTATGTTGATCCAAAAATCATCTACATGATCACTCAGGAGTATAACTTCAATGTCTCTTTTGTTGAATCCTTCTAGTGCTGGATTAGAAGATAAGTTCGCTATAGTATCACCATTTAAATAAAATATATCTTCCTGTCCATCAGGCATGTTTGCTATATATTCATCCAAAGATATAAAGTTGTCTCCAGATTTATTTGTTTTGAAGTAGCATACCTCTAATAACTGATCTTTTTCTGGAAGTACTCCTTCGCACAATCCTTCTTTCATTACTTCCCCAAAGCTATTCCAGAATTTTTCATATTCTGTCCTATCATTCTTTGCTTTGTCTTTTAATGTGCTTAGAATTTTTTTAACTATTGATTGCTTGATCTTACTTAACAATTGGTTGTTCTGAAGGGTTTCTCTACTGATATTTAAAGGCAGATCCTCCGAATCCACAACCCCTTGTAAGAATCTTAGATATGGGGGAATTAAGCTAGATTCGTTTTCTGTGATGAAAACTCTCTTTACGTATAACTTGACTCTAGATTGGCGATCTGGGTGGAATAGATCGTATGGTTTTGCGCTTGGAATATAAAGCAAGCTTGTGTATTCAACAGCTCCTTCTGCCTTATGGTGTAAAGTTAGCCAAGGGATATCGGGAGAATGAGATATATGATGATAAAATTCATTATACTCATTTTCTGTTATTTCAGATTTTGATCTTATCCATAAAGCAGACGCTTTGTTTATTAGTTCTGCATTCCCATCGGCGTCTATTAATGTTATGGGGAAGCTTATATGATCTGAGTAAGTTTTTATAATATGCTGTATTCTATATTTTTCCAAAAACTCATGTTCATCTTGTTTAAGTAGCAATGTAATTCTAGTGCCGCAAGGTAAGGTTTCGGAGCTCTTAGTTACAGTATATCCCTCTTGTCCATCAGACTCCCAAATATGGGTTTCATTAGTTCCTGCCTTTGTGCTCTCTACTATAACTTTTTCTGCAACCATGTAAGCAGAGTAAAACCCAACTCCAAATTGTCCTATTAGATCTACAGGATTTGAATCTTTTAAATTTGCCATAAATCTTTGAGTTCCAGATCGAGCAACAGTCCCAAGGTTCTCTATCATTTCTTCCTTCGTCATTCCTATTCCTGTATCGGTGATAGTGATTTTTTTGTTTTCGGGATCTATTTTCACGGATATGCTTAATTCACTTGCCAGAGATGGGTCTTGTAGTGCAACGTATTTCAACTTATCGCATGCATCAGAAGCATTTGAAATTAGCTCGCGTAGAAATATGTCCTTGTTGGTATACAGGGCATGTATCATTAATTGAAGGACTTTTCCTACTTCAGCATCAAAAGTTCTTTTTTCTATAGTTTGTTTTTTTGCCATTTTGCACCTCGTTATGTTCTAATGATTGAAATATAGGTTATATTTGCTTTATTTCAATAGTTAGAACAAAATATTAAATATCAAAGATGAGTATAAGCTTTATAAAATAGAGTCACTAGGGTCGAACTCTAGTTCTACATTTTCCCATGAAGAGAATTTATCTGCTGGAAGATTTTTTATAGGCGAAGCCATCTTTGTTGCCCTTATAGCGTTCTCAACAAAGGATGGATATAATGGAGATGGATTGTTTTTATATTCTGGCTCTACCACTAAGATGTTTCCTTTTATATCAAATGTGATTCTTAATATTACTTTAAGGTCCTTTGTATCTAATCCGTTATTATACCATGATTTATGTATTTGAGTTTGTATAGTAGAGACTATCAAATCTTTTTCAGATATAGATAATTCCATATCAGGGTTATAAGGCTTATCAGATTCACTTTCAAGTTCTTCGAGAATATCTTGAAGCTCATTGCTTGGGCGACTTTTTTTTGCTGACTCCTCAAGTGTTTTCATAAAAGATGGATCTGAAAATGGGTCAGATTTCTTTGCAGTAGTCTTTTTTTTGCTATCTTTTTTCTTATCTTTTTCTACTTTTTTATCATCTTTATTATTTTTATTCTTAGATGGCTCTACCTTTTTCTTATCTTGAGGTACGTTCTCTTTTTTTGAAGGATCTGGTTTTTTATCTGGTGTGGGTGGTGGTGCCTCTTCTGTTTTTATAGGTTTAGTTTCTTTGGGTTCGGATTGTGTTGCGGGGCTATCTTTTTGAGCTGATTGTTTTTTAGATTTTGCTCTGTTAGGTATGTTTGTAAGATCTGAAACTTTCATAACTTCAACTGCGATCACTCTTTCCTTAGGGGCATTTTTAACGAAATTAGGTGTGCCAAAATATATGATGCAGAAAGCAGCGAAATGAATTAAGAACGAATAAAGAAGCCCATTTCTCTTGTGTAATTTCATTGAGAGTCACTCTCTGTGATTAATGAGAATTTATTGAAGCCTCCGGCCTGTATAGTAGCTAAGACTTTCATAACAAGGCCGTAATCAGCTGATTTGTCTCCTCGTATGAATATTTTTGTATCTTTTTTTATTTCAGATATCGCTGATAGCTTTTCTGTAAGTGATGATACGTCTGTTTTAGTGTCATTTAAATAAACAGATCCATCTTGCATCACTGTGACTGTGATAGGTTCCTCTTGTGCGCTAAATGGGGTAGCATCAGCTTCTGGCAGCTCTATTTGGACACCTGTTACGAGCATCGGAGCTGTCACCATAAATATAACAAGTAAAACAAGCATTACATCCACGAATGGAGTAACATTTATCTCACTAAACCCTTTTTTCTTTGAATTAGGTGTGTACATATTATTTTTCCATCTCTCGTGAAATGATCGTTGATAACTCTGTTGCGAAATCTGTAACTTTATGGTTTATAGCCTCTGTTTCGCTGATAAATTTGTTGTAAAATATCACTGCTGGTATCGCTGCAGCAAGACCAAGAGCTGTTGCAAGGAGTGCCTCTGCTATACCAGGGGCAACTACGGCTAATGTTGTGTTTTTTGATGCAGCGATGGACTGAAAGCTGCTCATTATGCCCCACACAGTTCCGAACAATCCGATAAAGGGAGATGTTGATCCTATTGTGGCTAGATATGATATATTTTTCTCTATCATCAAATTCACTCTGTTGATAGCGAGATTCATGGCTTTGTTAACTCTATCACGTGCGCTTAACCTAAGTTCGTAGCCGTCTATAGATTGATTGGTCTTTCCATGATTCGTTCTCCACTCTTCAAATGCTGAGCTGAAAACTATTGCCAATGGATTATCTTCTCTTCCTCTTTTTTTCAAAAACATCTGTTCTAAAGGTGCTCCAGACCAAAAATCTTTTTCGAATTGTAGCATTTTCTTTTTCATATCTCTGAATAAAAAGTGCTTTTCAAATGCTATTGCCCAAGACCATATAGATGCAGCAATTAATAGAAGCATCACTATTTGAGCAGTCAATTCTGCATGCATAAACATATTGAATGCTGAAAGGTTTGGCACTACAGAGACTGGCTCGGTTACTAAGCCAGATGCAGGTTGAGCTATTACGTTCCCTACTGGGGTTGCAGAGAGATTCAAAAGGAAGGTCATATACAAATACCATATGTTTTTCTAGAATTAATATAACATGTACCTTGAATATGACCAAGAGCATTTTTATAATATTAAGCTAATAATCAATATTAATATTGCATGTTAGATAAGATCTATTATTATGATTATCGAATAGTATTTTTTTTGGTAGCTCAATGCAATTCTCTTTGGAACGAAACAGCTTGTTAAAAGCACTTTCTAAGGCTCAGTCAGTTATAGAAAGGAAGAACACTATGGCTATACTCTCTAACGTAAAGATACAGTGCGACGGCCCATCTGTAACTATAACGGCAACAGATATGGATATATCACTGCAGGAGGTTATGAGTATTGAGGAGAATTTTGAGCAAGCATCCACAACAATTCCAGCACATACTTTATATGAAATAGTAAGAAAGCTACCAGATGGCTCTCAGATAAATTTTAGCTCATCAGATACAGATGGTGGGCAAATGGATATATCATCAGGGTTGAGCAGATTTGCTCTTCCATGCCTAAGTGCAGCGGGTTTTCCAAATTTTGAAGCTACTGAATCCGTTAGTGAATTTAACATAGATTCACAAATACTCAAAACGCTGCTTAATAAAACAAAGCATGCTGTTTCTTATGAAGAGACTAGGTATTATCTTACAGGGATTTATCTGCATGTGGCTGAATCTGGCGGGGTTAACATGCTTAGAGCAATAGCCACAGATACCCATAGATTGGCCCAAGCAGAGGCTATATTGCCTAGCGGTGCAGAGAATATGCCAGGCATAATATTGCCACGTAAAACAGTGTTTGAGTTAATCAGAATCTTGGAAGGCAGCACAGGAGATGTTAGGGTTAGAATATCTAATAATAAAGCGACTTTCATATTGGGTGCCACTACATTCACGTCAAAGCTAGTTGATGCTAAATTCCCCGATTGCAGCTCTGTTATACCAGAAAATAATTCAAAAAATCTAGAGGCATCAAGGCAGGATTTATCAAGGGCGATAGACCTTGTCACATCTGTGTCAGCTGATAAGACAAGGGCGGTGCGACTTACAATGGAAGATTCTAAATTAACAATATCAGCCAATAGTGAAGCAAATGGCAATGCATATGGATCAGAAGTTTTAGATGTTCAATACGCTAATGAAATTGCTAAATTTTATTTTAATGCTAAATATCTTTTAGATGCTCTTTCTGCAATAGACGGGGATAAAGTCCGTTTTAGTATAGGGGATGAAGGAGGCGCTGTTATTGTGCAAGATCCAGATGATAATTCCTGTCTTCATATACTTATGCCTATAGAAGGATAATGCACATAAAAAAACTTACGCTTCTTAATTTTCGTAGTCACTGCAATTTGCAAATTGATAACCTATCTTCTTTTATACAGATTATAGGACCTAATGGTAGTGGTAAAACTAATATACTAGAAGCTATATCACTTTTAGCACCAGGAAGGGGGCTTCATAAGGGAGATTTCTCGGATATGCTTTCGAGAAACCAATCTATTTATAGAGATTGGTCAGTGAGGGCAGACATAGAGGCGGATTGCCATATATCAACAGGTGCAATACCGATAGATTCAGGATCTAAAAGAGTAAGCTATATAAATGGTGAAAAAGTAAAGAATCAAGCTGAATTGCTTCAAGTATTGCGTATTATATGGCTTACACCTCAAATGGACGACATATTTATATCTCCTGCAAGTAACAGAAGGAGGTTTTTAGATAGAATAACGTATAATTTTCATCCAGATCATGCAGCTAATTCTGCAAAGTATGATTATTTTATGAGATCCAGGCTCAAGCTTCTGATGAGCGATTCATATGATAAAATGTGGCTTTCTCAGCTAGAAGCAAAAATGGCACAGTATGCCAGATCTATTTTTGAGCTTAGGAATTCTGCTCTAGAGATAATAAGATCTTTTTTAGCATCGGAAAAATCTGCATTCATATCTCCAATATTGCATATGGAAGAAGGGGGAGATGCAATGGATGAGGAAGATATATTGAGAGCGTTACATAACAACAGGGGTATGGATGGATTGCGAGGTAGGTCTCATTTTGGACCTCATAGATCTGATTTAATAGCGTGGCATCCAAATAAAAACATCAAGGCATCTCAGTGTTCAACAGGAGAGCAAAAAGCTATGCTTGTATCATTAATGTTAGCTCAGGCCAAAGGCCTTAAAAAACATTGTAATCATCCGCCTGTAGTTCTTTTAGATGAGTTGTTTACACATTTGGATTTGTCTGTGCAGAAAAAGCTTTTGGAGAGTTTGAAGGAATTTCAATGCCAAATCTGGAGTACCGCAACGGAGCATGTCTTTGGACTAGATGGAGAGACCGTAATAAAGTTTTAGCTTTCCGTGGATTGTAGCAAAGGCCATAATTCAGGTTCTATAAACCCAATTATACTCCACATTTTTGTATGAGCATGATGAACATAACACTGTACTATTCAAACAAAAGTCTTATCTCCGTGGGAATGGCAAGGGGGGAATACGACATTAAACAGATACACCTAAAACATTACCTAAAGTTTTACAGAATCCATTAACAAAATCCTCTGGCCTGCCTAAAGGATTATCTTTTATTTGATTTCTTAAATTTAGCCTTAAATATCTCAACCTATCCAAATCATTAGCAAGAGCTACAGCTTTGTCCTGATACTCATCGGTTGTAAATGTGCATAAATCTTTCAAACCAGCATTACTTATATTACTGTAACTTAATCTTTCAAACATGGCAGGCCCAACTAAAGTAACAACTGGGACGCCCATCCACAAGGTCTCGCAAGTTGTAGTTCCACCAGTGTGTGGGAATGTATCAAAAGCTATATCTATTTCGTTATAAAACGGAAGATGATGGTCATTCGTAGCCCTGAACATAACCCTATCTCTCGATATACCATGAGATTCCATATGTTTGCAGAAATTCTCTTTTAAGATTGGAGAATCAGTCTCCAATCTAACATATAATATTTTAGAATTCGGAACTTTGTTCATAATAGATGCCCAAACTTCAAATAAAGTAGGGTTAAATTTATGAGCAGCATTCATTGTGCCAAACGTTATATAACCATTTTTATCGTAAGGTATTTTGGTTTCTATTTTAACACGAGGGAAGCTGATTTCATGTATGCTAACCCATGTTTCTGGCACTAAGAAAGGTTTTTCTATCAGCAATCTAGGATCATCTGGCTTTAAATATGGATCGACTAATATATAATCTATCGTTGTTGGCAAGCCAATTGAGTGTGGATATCCAAGCCAACTCGCTTGAAGAGGTGCGGGCTTATATGCACATACATCAAGCTTGCTGTAAAGAGTGCTTCCACCCAATTCAAAGAGCATATCCAGTTGATCATCATGGATTGATTGTGCTATTTCATATATGCTCTCTTCCCTATATGTAACGAACTTATCTGATATTGCCATAAACTGTTTCTGTCTGTGATCTGGCTCATATGGAAATGCGCTGTAACAATAAACTTCGAACTTAGTTTTGTCTGTATATTCTAATATTGGCCATGCAAAATATCCAACAGGGTGATGCCTTAGATCGGATGACAATATACCTAATCTTATTTTATTCTTTAGCCTTTGTCTTACCTTCCTTATCAGAGGTTTTTTTGATGCGCCTAACTCAATAATCGTACCTTTCTTAATATGAGTATCTATAATAGCCAACCTATCTTCCAAGGTTTTTACACGACTCATTTGAAATGCACTAACATACTTCTTGATTATTTCGTGGTAAGGTCCAAGCTTTTTATGAGTATCATAATCCAACACTGTAAGCAAAGATGGTTGAGCAGCTCCAGCTATTAATAAAGGATTTGGAGTTATATCAATTAATTTGCAAGCCAATTTATAGCTAGTGTCTACGTTATCACGGACTGATCCCTCTCTTACCTCCTGCAAGAATGTACATAATTTCTCTATTATGTCTCGATTTTCTGGATCTAAGGCATACGCTTTATTGTAACACTCCCTAGCCTTTATACTATTTCCAAGAGCATGATAATAGGCATTTCCTAAAAATATCCAGCTTTTTAAATCCTTAGGGTTAGCCTTAAGAACCTGCTCTAATATAACAATAGTATCATGTACTTTACCCATCTGCCTTAGAACCACAGCCTTTGTTTTTAGTAATTCAACACTATTTGGATTATTCATTAAGGATACAGTTACTATTTTCAATGCGGTATCATAATCAGATCTATTATAGTAAGTTGCGCAAAGATCTATTATTATCGATTCATCGCCTGGTTTTTGAAGCAGTGCCTCTTCCAAAGTTTCTTGAGCCAATTCATACTTTTCCATGCTAATATACGCACCAGCCTTTAAATGGAGTGCTATATGAGTTTTGTTGAACTCTACAGCTTTTGTAAATGCCTCAAGTGCCTCTTCATATTTCTGATAAAGCAAGAAACCTATTCCTAAATTCATCCATGCCTGATAATTATTGGGTGATATTGATATAGCAGTTTTAGCAGCATCAATGCTTTCTAATAATCGTTTCTGATCTTTCAAAATGCTTGACAACATGTTATATAAATCATGTGAATTAGGCCATTTTTTTAAGGCGATCCTTATAATCTTCTCTACAGCATCAAACAAGCCTAGCCTTTTAAGGGGCTCTAAAACAACGCCAAGAGTATCAGCTTTTGTTGAAAGCAATATAGCCCGTTGCACAAGGGGTATTCCTTCGCTGTATGTCGATATTGATTGAAACTTTAACTTTGCATTAAGGATAAGCACGTCTACATTTGTAGGGTGAAGCTCTGCCAGTAAAGAAAGCATAAAGTTAGCTGCCTTAATGTTGCCTTTTTGAATGTTTTGGTTAACATTTTCTATCAGTTGTGGCAATCGGTCGATCTTCATATCTCCGTAACAATCATTTTTTCTAAGGTAAACAGTAATGGATATCAGGAATCTAGTCTATATAAAATACGCCTTGAAGTTAAAATAAATTCATATAAAGAGTCTTAACAAAATTAAAGTTGGCAAGTTAACTTTTTTGCATTATATTTCTTTTTCTTCATTTAAGAAAATTATATTATTAATAAGTGAAACAAGAAAAAGAATATATTTTTAACGATGTTGCCGCGGAAATAGCTGATTCTGCAGTTGCCTCATATGATTCACTTATGGAAGCAACTTACAAGGGCTGCCCTTCCCTTTCTTCCAAGTTTTTATTCAGCAAATTGCAAAAGATTTTCATATTTACTTCTTTTATTTGCCTAGGGATCCAACTTTCTTTCAATAAAGATTATATATTGATCCTTCTACATATAGCTGCAAGCTTGAGCTATATATCAATGATATTTATGAAAGTTTATCTGCTTAAAAAAGGAATTTCTTTATCAAAGCTCAAAGAGGCTGTTAACCCTATGGTTGATGAAAACGAGCTTCCCTCTTATTCAATAATACTGCCATTGTATAAAGAAGAGGGTGTTATAGATCAACTTGTAACCCATATGCAAAATATAGATTACCCAGATCACCTACTGAGTATTTTCATAGTTCTTGAAATAGATGATATAAAAACACAAGAAGCATTCAAGCATATAAATTTACCCAAGAATTTTATTGTGTTAGTTGCCCCTGATTCTTATCCTAAAACTAAGCCTAAAGCATGTAATTATGCGATGCAGTTTATATATAGCGATATAGTTGTTATATACGATGCTGAAGACATACCTCATCATAATCAGTTAAGAGATGTGGCGCTATCCTTCAAGTATTCCGATAGCTCAGTCGCCTGCATACAATGCCAATTATATTGGTATAACATGTATGATAATTGGCTGAGCTTTATGTTTGCAATAGAATATAAAATATTATTTGAATATCTTCTTCCAGCTCTAGATTCATTTGACATGCCTATACCATTGGGTGGAACCAGTAATCATATTCGTGTAGATAAATTAAAAGAGATAGGATGTTGGGATGAATATAATGTTACAGAAGACGCTGACCTAGGTATAAGACTTGCTAGGAACGGCCTGAAAACCAAAGTAATTAGATCACGCACCGTTGAAGAAGCGCCTGTCGGTATTATAGCTTGGATAAAACAGAGAACTAGATGGATAAAAGGCTATCTGCAAACATTTATTGCTCATACAAGAAATCCGCAAGCACTATTAAGAGATCTTGGATTAAGGCAGGCCTTATTCTTTATGGCATTTATAGGAATATCGACTATATCTTATTTACTAGCTGGAATATCATTCTCAATACTAATTATACAAGTAATCTTTTCAGATTTTCTGCATAGCGATATCATTAGAATTTCTTCCTATTTTATAATGCTATTATGTAATTTGTTTCTGATATATCAGGCGTATGTTGCTAAAAAGGGGTTTTATAATTATGGAGGGATATTAATGAAATTATGGTGGACATACCCAATATATTTTATACTACATATTATTGCATCTTTTAGGGCGTTATATCAACTGCTTTTTGCAACTCATTTATGGGAAAAGACCGAGCATAGTATAAGTAAGGCATTGCTGGATTGACAGCTCATACAAATAAGGTGCTTAGGCTGAGATATATGCAAAAAGCATATATCTCTAAATCTCTGAGCTCAAAAGCTTCGCTTTTACCACACCATGCCCATAGATTTTTCTGCTGCATTCTGTTTAAGGAAGATAATGTGATGAATTTCGTTCCCGTGCAAAAAGGGGGTGGGGGTATTATCGATCATATTAACCATAAATTATTTTATTTCATTAAGAAGTTGTTAAGGTATTGATAATGAGCTTGGTAAGTATTTGACTGAGGGGCAAAAAAGCTGTATTTATTGGTTATGTTGGCGGCG
>JACCDN010938169.1_pt1 | contig 141208 bp, 111 predicted proteins | sample 7441691 | NCBI WGS metagenome assembly JACCDN01 (sample SAMN15323439, study PRJNA562643) | freshwater metagenome | isolation source: river surface water | place: USA:Blue River Watershed | collected 2017-08-16 | reverse complement strand
TTACGAATAACTGGAAACTCTTTTTTTATCAACCTACTAGATGCACTTTTGTATGCATTGATAAACTTACTCATCTCAAACTTAATACCCGTTGAGGTGGGCGAATTCTCGCCCGCTAGGTTAAAATATCATGGTACGGCTTTGAGTACTACAGTTACAGCATTATTTAACCATTAGATGCTTATTAGTTAGCTATCTCACATTATATATTTATCAGTGCTTTACCGGTGGCGTATAAGTAACTACTATAAAACCTCTTGATTTGTTGCCATCTAAGGTATGCATTGAGTTATATAAGGTTTTGAAAGGTATCCAGCTAGGCCCCCATGTTTTAAAGCTTGCTACATCAACAAAAAGTATACTATCACTTTTTTCTTCATATGCTCCTAGAGGTGAAAAATGGCCACCGCCTGTCTGCCCCATTTCTGAACGTAATATGTTTGCTAAAACTATCGTATTGGGTTGCTTTAAGGCTGTAAGTATAGTCTTCTTTGCAGTACGTATATCAACTTGATTTGCATGGTAAACTGTAGCATTTACTCCATTAAAAGCATTTAATATTTCTCCAGCCTGGTCTAAAGTCAAACCTGGCTGTTTAAATATAGTATTTTCGCTTATCCCCGTTTTTGCAACTACCTCAGGGGTAAATGTATTTTTATACGTATACATTTGATAATTACCCAGGCTTTCAGCTAATGGGGCCGGTACATGCAAAGCATTAAGTGTGATTGCTATAGATGTAGGACCACAATTAAATAAATTATGCTGATATGTCAAATACTGGACTTCATTCAGAAACGAGGTTGCATATCCCTCATAAATACTTTTTGCAAGCCGTTCCCCTCCAAGTTTAGTATTTAAACTTTGGTTAAAATCATCAGCAAATGCAAAACAGGATCCTAATGCTAGGATTAGCAATAGCTTCTTCATAATTACTCCTAACTAAATCAAGAAATATACAAACTCGTTATTCTTTTCAAAAAGTATAACTAAATTTAATATCTATAATATTTATAATATGTTAACCGACACCAATGAAATTGGTGCATATAAAATTACGTATAAAAAATACGATTTTCTTAAATATAACCTAAAATCCCCAAAATCAAATATCCAACACATAAGTTTTGACATAATCAGTAACTAAATAAGTTAACTTATTTCTGAAACTTTTATGAGAGGCTATCAAATCTAAATAGTGACCAATAAAATCAAAATATTCAGCTACTGAATTACTATCATAACTTGTAGGAAAATTTTTCATTGGCATATAATTAGTTACCAATGCCTTAGTCGTTATTTAAATACGCTCTAAGCCGTCTAACGCTAACAATTTTAGCTTCCGGTTCAAATCATAGGATTTGATTACTTTATAAAAGCTAATCCCCGGTTCTGTAGTTGCAAGACGGGAAAAATATAGTTTTTGCCGAGTATAACTTATAAATTTCAAATATGATGTTGCAGTAACCTCATCTTCAGGAGGGATTGCATTCTTATAATGATTTCTTAGCCGCTGAATGAGCGAAGGGATCGAACGAGTTGGGTTAACTTTGAATTTAGACATACATAACCCTAGAAATGAGAAAGCTTACTTTAACTGTAGATCAATCTCTATATTAAGTCGTGAGCTAGTCGTATTTGCTCTTGTTTTAGATATTTATGTATACTTAATATATCAACTTACAAGACATCCGGAAGCTATTTTAACATATAAGCAAAAGAATAAAACAAGGGTTATTCATATGGACTAACATGAATTATTATCGAATAAAATTAATAAACTATCCATTGAAGCCAAGAAGAATAAAATATCTTCTCTTTGGTTAGCAGCTATAATAACTACTTGATTAAGCATTAATTAATCTATAATTATCTTATCATATTGTTAAAGTCAGTGGTCACAATTATCAATGAAATACTCTCTAATTATAGGCTCAATTTGTGTAGAGCATAAAATGCCATCGCATATTTTAGTAAGTAAATCATCGCTTATTGGCTTATGCGCTACAAATTTACCTGATTTTACGCCTTTGGCTAAATTATTAGCTTCAACGATCTGTGCGTACCTATACATAATATAGCTAGGGCGTTTGACAAATTCATGCTCACCTGAATTTACAATGCAAGCATTATCATGCTTTGGTGTTTTAATAGTGGTCAAATTCACGATTAAAACTTTGCCATGTTTGCATGGATTTGTAATAATAACAAATAAGTGATTTGTATCTTCTGGAGAAGAGGGAATAAGTAATGTTGCTTTTTTTAACGGAATAAACATTTATTAATACTAGCTCAATATTGCACGTAAGTATTCTTGTTCTTCTATTTGTTGTGCTACATTATCTACAATATCCTTATCTTTCCCTAGAGCAGTTAATATCTCTTTAATATTAATTGGCAAAGATGAACCTTTAGGGTCTTTCCATTCCTTGCAATTGTCGTGAGTATATTGGCTTATTTCCCATTGATTCATATGACCAAATTGATGCCATACCTCGTCAATAATAGCTATATCTGCATCACTTAAATTAACTAATTCAGAACGAGTAATATTTTTTTTTAGACTTACTTTATGGTCAGCTTTATCTGCTATCCAATTGTCCCATACCCCAGCAACTACATCCCCATCTAACAAGGCTTTTGTTTTTGAAAGTACGGGACCATAGTCTAATGAGTAGAATTTATCACCAGTAATAGGAAATTCATATTGATCTAATGATTGTCGATCAGCCAAGTAAAGTAGTTTCATTAATTTTAAATGAGGCATTATACCGTTTGACTTAGCTAAAAAATACGCAGCCATTTGCGCAGCTTTTAATTCGTTAAACATCGTAATCACCTATAAAAACAGCCTACTGTAGCATAATACTATATATGAGCTACCAAGATTATATCACTTAATATCCAAATACGTTTGTTGCGATGTCTGAATTCTGATATCATTTTTTCGTTTAACTTAACTAAATTATATTGTTCACCTTATTATCATACACAATACTACCTATAGAGATGAATATTAAACTTGTTTAACTCGTCTTTTAATAACTTTATTTGCCATAACAATAAAATTAACCTCTCATTATTTGCTTCAATAGCGGATTATTTCTTATAACTAAGAGTTAACTATATTACTATTATATGACATACATTGGAAAATATAAGTCCTTTGGGCCAAGTTATACCTATAATTTTATCGGTTACTCTTCTTCAAAAAACATATCATCACTTAAGCGTATCGTATCACCATTAATCACGGATTGGATGCGTGAAACAATCATTTCCAGGGCCGCTTTATTCGAACCATGCGGAATAATAATGTGTGCAGATTGCTTAGTTGGTTCTACGAATTTTTTATACATTGGCCGGACAAATTTAGCATATTGTTCTAATACACTATCCAGAGTTCTTGCCCGTTCTACGATATCCCGCCGCAAGCGGCGCATTAAACGGATATCACCCGCCGTATCTACAAATATCCTTAACGCCATTTGTTCACACATAGACTCATCATAAAGAGCAAAGATTCCTTCAACTACAATGATTTTAGCAGGCACAACCGTCTTAGTTTCAGCTTTACGTGTATGCGTAGTAAAATCATATTGAGGCATCTCAACCGGCACGCCATTGGCTAAATCATCCAGCAATTTGGTCATCAAATCCCAATCTAAGGCAGCAGGGTGGTCAAAATTCACCCGTTCGCGCTCCTCCATAGAAAGGTTTGATCTATCGAGATAAAAGTTATCTTGGATAAAAATAGTAACATTTTCATTACCAACTGCATGAATAATTTGATCAGTAACCGTAGATTTCCCAGAACCCGATCCCCCGGCTACGCCAATAATAAATGGTTTCATGCCCATCAAACCTCTTCAAAATAGTTAGATACAGATAAATCTTGATTATTGATTGCCACATGCACTCGAGCCACGATCATTTCCAAAGCTGCCTTATTCGCTCCATGTGGAATAATTATATGCGCATTACGTTTAGTTGGTTCAATAAACTGGCGATGCATTGGCCTAACAGACTCCAGATACTGGTTTATTACCGATTGCGTAGTTCGACCACGCTCAACAATATCTCGCTCTAAACGACGGATAAACCGAATGTCATCAGCAGTATCCACAAAAATTCTCAATGACATATATTTACGGATATTTTCATCAAATAGTGCATATAATCCCTCAACCACAATGATTGGTGAAGGTGGAACCGTAATAGTAGCTTCCATTCGCGTATCGCGGGCGTAGTCATATGTTGGCATTTCGATTGGTAAGCCACTAGCCAATTTGTCAATATGGTCAAGCATCAATTCCCAGTCAAAAGAGTCTGGGTGATCAAAATTTACTTTGCGTCTTTGCTCTGGAGTTAGGTGGGCTAAATCACGATAATAGTTATCCTGAATTAATACCGCTACTTGTTCGCTGCCAATTGCATCTACAATATGTTCGGTTACAGTTGACTTCCCCGAGCCAGAACCACCGGCTACTCCAATAATAAAGCTACTCATCTATATTCTCTTCTCTATTCTTCTAGTTATCGTTCAAACTACTTATATAGTTTTTCTCTCGTTATCTTATTTGCTCAGCCATTATCTTATCAAAAAACCATATTTTTAATAACGGTAATTAAATTAATCCTATCAATTCTTAAATAATAATTCACGCAGCATTTTTAATTCATCGCGACATTTGGCAGCTTCTTCATACTCAAGGTTTAATGCATGTTGTTTCATGCGCTTTTCTACTTGCTTAATTAGCCGCGTCAGTTCCTTCTCGCTTAAATTTTCTGGCAGTTTAACCTCAAACTTCTGTTTTTCCTGCTCTTTATAGACTCCATCAATTATATCATTTACCGGTTTATTGACAGTTGTTGGAGTAATTCCATGCAGCAGGTTGAAAGCAATTTGCTTTTCACGCCTGCGACTAGTCTCATCAATTGCGACCTGCATAGCTTTAGTAATTTTGGCAGCATAAAAGATTGCCATGCCTTCGCTATTTCGGGCAGCCCGGCCAATAGTCTGGATCAACGACTTCTCAGAGCGGAGAAAACCTTCCTTATCCGCGTCAAATACAGCAACCAGGCTAACTTCCGGCATATCTAGCCCTTCACGTAGCAAGTTAACCCCAACCAATACATCAAATACACCTAAGCGTAAATCGCGAATAATTTCTACACGTTCAACTGTATCGATATCGGAGTGCAAATAGCGAACCTTGATGCCGTTCTCGGTATAATATTCACTTAACCGTTCTGCCATCTTTTTAGTTAGTGTGGTTACCAGCACACGTTGGTTCTTGGCCTTACGTAGCTTAATCTCATGCATTAAGTTATCTACCTGGTCATCAACAGGCCTTACTTCAATAGTCGGGTCAACCAGTCCGGTAGGCCGAACTACCTGCTCAACTAAATTGTCTTGATGCCCTTCCTCATATTTCCCTGGTGTAGCTGATACAAAGATAGTTTGCGGCATTCTTTGTTCAAATTCAGCGAATTTTAAGGGGCGATTATCCATTGCTGAAGGCAGTCTAAATCCATAGTCAACTAAGTTCTGTTTCCTAGCTCTATCACCATTATACATACCGCCGATCTGGCTTATGGTCACATGTGACTCATCAATAAATAAAATACTGTTGGGTGCTAAATAGTCAATTAATGTCGGTGGTGGAGCCCCATGCGGCCGACCTGTCAGATGGCGTGAATAATTTTCAATCCCTTTACAAAAGCCAATTTCAGTTAACATTTCCAGATCAAACTCGGTACGTTGCTTAATCCGATATGCTTCTATCATTTTACCTTGTGCTTCATACTCTTTGATACGCCCTTCGAGTTCAATTTTAATGGTATCGCATGCTGTCATGATAGTTTCACGCGGCGTTACATAGTGTGAAGAAGGAAATACGGTAAATCTGCCAAGCCTGTGCTCTACCTTGCCGGTTAATGGATCAAATAAAAATAGCCCATCAATTTCATCATCAAATAAACTAATCCGGATTGCCTTATCATAGTACTCAGCAGGGAAAACGTCGATAGTGTCCCCACGGACCCTAAAGGTACCACGTTTAAATTCAACATCAGCCCGCTGGTATTGCATATTTACCAATTGGCTGATAACTTCGGCTTGGCTAATCTTATCATTTTCTTTAACATGCAGAATCATCTTACGATACGCAGCTTCGTCACCAATACCATATATCGCAGAAACAGTAGCAACAATAATTACGTCCTCACGCTCAAGTATCGATTTAGTTGCTGAGAGCCGCATTTGTTCAATATGCTCATTTATTGCCGAATCTTTTTCAATAAACAAGTCCTTATGTGGTACATATGCTTCAGGTTGGTAGTAATCATAATATGAGACAAAGTACTCGACAGCATTTTCCGGAAAAAAATCCCTAAATTCAGCATATAGCTGCGCTGCCAAAGTTTTATTGTGAACCATTACACAGGCAGGTCGTCCGGTTTTAGCAATCACATTTGCCATGGTATAAGTCTTGCCACTACCAGTTACGCCAAGCAAAGTCTGGTATTGCAAACCGTCTTTTAACCCTTCGGCTAATGCTTCTATTGCTGTAGGTTGGTCTCCCGCAGGCGGGAAAGGCTGGTATAACTTAAATTTACTATTTGGATATTCGATAATATTTTCATTGGCATTCATGATAGGTACACTTAATTAATCTGGCTAAAAGAGAATGTTAACATAAAAAAAGACCGCCAGGTACATGGCGATCTTAGCTTAGCTGATTGTATTTATCTTCTATCGTTTCCAGATAGCGCGATTATGATCTGCAATAAGCTGGTAAATAAGTTATATAAGCTAACATATAAACTTAAAGTCGCAGATATATAATTCGTTTCACCACCAATTACAATTTGGTTTACTTGCCATAAGATCATCAATGAAGAAAAAATTACAAATGCACCACATAACATCAAATGCATAGCAGGTAGGTGCAAGAAAATATTAGCAATCATGGCAATAAAAATTACAATTCCGCCAACAGCAAGGAAATTTGTAAGAAACGGAGTTTCGCGTTTTATTGCAAATGCAATCGCACTCATTGCAAAGAATACAGCCGAAGTCAGAACCGCGGCCAATAAAATTAGTTGGCTACCGTTAGGTATTCTTAATGCCACTTGGAATAAAGGGCCAAGCAATATTCCCATTAGGAAGGTAAATGCCATCATCCACACTATCCCGGCAAAACTGTATTTATTTTTTTGTACCATAAACATTAAGAAGTACATAGCACCAATAAGTAACAAAGTACTCATTATCGGGCTACCGATTAAAAACATAAATGACATGTTGATGCCAATCAATGCCCCAATTGCAGTCGGTATTAAAGACAAAGCTAAAAGCAGATAAGTATTGCGTAATACCTGCTGGCGTATTTCAGCCGAAGGCATTGCCATCTGATACTGCTCATGTTGATAATTATAGTTCATTTAAATCCTCGCATATAAAACATAATCTTTCCATTGTATTATATAGTACCTAACTAGCAAAAATCAACCAGTAATTTTAAAAACCTTCCTGAAAATCCTAATTTTCAGCTGGTCTGGCATATCTAATAGTATAAAATTAACGCGGAACTTTTTTCTTAATAATCGGTCTAAGATTAGCAAACCTTTGGGGTCGTAAATCAAAAATGCAAATAGCATCAAGAACCCTTGATGCTATTTAACAAACTAGATTAAGCTATTAACTAAAATCAAATTAGATCATACCTTTTGACTTTAATAGTTCAAACATAGTTGTACCAAGTTCAGCTGGTGAACGCGTATATGCAATACCGGCTTTTTCAAAGGCCGCAAATTTCTCTTCGGCAGTACCTTTACCGCCTGAAATAATCGCACCAGCGTGCCCCATCCGTTTACCTGCTGGAGCAGTCACACCGGCAATATAACCAACAACTGGCTTAGTTACATTTGATTTGACAAATTCAGCAGCTTCTTCTTCAGCCGTGCCGCCAATTTCACCAATCATGATGATTGCTTCAGTTTGCGGATCTTCTTGGAATAATTTCAAGGCATCAATATGCGAAGTTCCCGGAATTGGATCACCACCAATACCGATACAAGTAGATTGGCCCAATCCAAGCTTGGTAGTTTGAGCTACCGCTTCATAGGTTAAAGTACCTGAACGAGAAACAATACCAATTTTACCAGGTAAGTGAATATGCCCTGGCATAATACCAATTTTACATTCGCCTGGTGTAATAATACCTGGGCAGTTAGGTCCGATGATACGGCTACCACTAGATTCAGCATAGCGTTTAACTTTAAGCATATCCAATGTTGGCACGCCCTCAGTAATAATAACGATCAACGGCACTCCAGCATCGATTGCTTCAACAGCAGAGTCCAAAACAAACGGAGCTGGTACATAAATTACTGAGGCATCAGCGCCAGTCTCACGAACCGCTTCGTTCATAGTATTAAATACTGGCAAGTTTAAGTGCGTAGTACCACCTTTAAGAGGAGTAACCCCACCAACTACTTTAGTACCATAAGCAATTGCTTGCTCAGAGTGGAAAGTACCATTTTTACCGGTAAATCCCTGAACTAATACTTTAGTATTCTTATTTACTAAAACACTCATGTTTTTTCCTTTATATTTCACTCTTTAAGTGTAATCAACTACTTGATTTCGCTATAATATTCTTGCAACATTCTTTGTGAATGAGCAACCAGATTATCATATTTTAAGGCTAAATCTTTAAGCCTGCCTTCAATTGGACAATAAATTAAATTACCAATAATCGCAAAAATCACCGCATCAATTCTAGTTGGCTTGCTGCCAAAAAAGTATGGTTTAGTACCAAGCATACATGACACAGCATCCAAATCTTTCTTAGCCAGAATCAGCCGTTCTTCTTTAGAATAACGGCCAGTACCTTCAAGATATAACATCTTGGCAATTTTCCGACCAATTAACCTACCAATAAACGACCGTATGAGTTTTGGCATATTGGCAAAAGCTATAGCAAAAAACTGTTCCCGACTATCTGGGTCAACCCAGCGGTAATGAACTAGAATTTTCACAAAATGATTTTCAAGCATTGTCTGGAATGCTTGCGCTATAGCAATTTGTTCAATCGAAAGCCCATTATCAACTTTATCGCCATAACGCCTGACTAGTTCATCAATTATAAAAGTCGAGTCAGTTATAATTTGTCCATCTAGCTCGATATACGGCATTAATTTTTTTGGATTTTTGTTTAAATTGAAACCACTGATCGTTTCATAATCCAATCCAGCTATCCGCAAATAAGTCTCTAATTTAGCGCAAAATGGGCTAAGGTTAGGAAAAAACTTAGGCGCGGAAAATTGATATAGCTTCATTTAACTTATTATTTTAACGTAGCAACCACTTTTTGTGCTGCGTCAGCTAATCCATTTGCAGGAATTAGGGTTAGACCTGAATCTTGTAACAGTTTAGAACCCAATTCCGCATTATTGCCCTCAAGGCGTACAACAACTGGAACAGTTACGTTAACTTCTTTAACCGCCGCAATAATTGCTTCTGCAATCATATCGCAACGTACGATACCACCAAAGATATTGATTAATATAGCTTTAACTTGTGAATCAGCTAAAATTAATTTGAACGCTTCAATTACGCGCTCTTTGGTTGCACCACCACCAACATCCAAGAAGTTAGCTGGCTGGCCACCATATAATTTAATAATGTCCATAGTCGCCATAGCTAAGCCGGCACCATTTACCATACACCCGATATTACCTTCTAAAGCAACGTAGTTTAGGTCAAATTCAGAAGCTTTTAATTCAAGTGGATTTTCTTGTGACTTATCACGTAGTGCTAATAAATCGGGATGGCGGAATAATGCATTTGAGTCTAAGTTTACTTTAGCGTCAACGCATACCAATTCACCATTTTCACGAACCGCTAATGGATTAATTTCAAATAAGGCAAAGTCATTCTCAACAAACGCTTTATATGCACCTAACATCATTTTCACGAAATTAGCGATTTGATCTCCGGTTAAACCTAGTTGGAAAGCTACTTCACGAGCATGGCATGGTTGAAGACCGATTAGTGGATCAACTACAACTTTTAAGATTTTCTCAGGAGTTTCATGAGCTACTTTCTCAATTTCAACCCCACCTTCAGTTGAGGCCATGAAAGTTACACGACGGCTAGAACGGTCTACAACAGCACCTAAATATAGTTCCCGCGATACTGGGTATAGATCTTCAGAAACATATACCGAATTAACTGGCTGACCATTAGCGTCAGTTTGATAGGTAACCAAATTTTTGCCGATTAAGCTATTTGCTACTTCGCTTGCTTCTTCACGTGACTTAACTACTTTAACGCCGCCGGCTTTACCGCGACCACCAGCATGTACTTGTGCTTTTACAACGGCAAACTTACCACCTAATTTATCAAAAGCTAGTGCAGCTTCTTCCCCATTCTTAGCCAAAACACCGCTTTGGACACGTAAACCATAGCGGGATAGCAACTCCTTGGCTTGGTACTCATGTAAATTCATGTAAGATCCTTATAAAATTGACAATAAAACCTCGCTATTTTATCATAGTACGTCTATAAAGCGTGCTATATATCTCAAATTGTTTTCATTCTTAAGTATATTGAAATTTTTGATTATGATGCCATAAAACCCTATTCCAGAGCTTTATCGCAAGTTAACATAGAATTCTAGTATAGAAACTACTGTTGCAGGTTGAAAAAAGGTAAACTCGGGCTTTTATTTATCATACTTTTTTAGAAAAGGCCTTAATTCTTCACGGATATTTACAAATGCACTATCATCAACGCTTAATTTCCCTTGGAATGGCTTGTCCATTTCCAAGATAAGCCAGCTTGACGAACTAATTATCACATTTTGGCTCATGATAATAAATAGGGTAAAAATCATACTCCGGGTATGGATAAAGCCTGTCCAGAAACAGCCAATTGCAACCATGCTCAAAAAGAAGAACAATAAAGGCCCTTGCAAATTACCATTTACAAAGCTTATTCTACTTTCACGATAGTTTGACAACTGGTCAAGTTGCGCCAGAATTCGGTTGTAACGTAACTCATCAGCCAACTGATGTCGAGGAGTATAAGTATAAATTGAAGAAACCAAATCTCGGTATGCAGCATAAGTTTTGTAACTAGCTTCGCCATGCATTAATTTTGGATATTCGTCATCAATCACTAAATCGAGGTACAAAACCAATTTTCTCTCTAAATGATAGCGACTTGAATCGTCTAATGAATCTAAATCATTATATAACTGAGCGATTGAGTTTGCTTCATGGATAGTGGTAAGCTTTAAGTTACCGAGATTTCCCCAATTAGTGGCGATCCAAAAGGTAATAAAAATGGTACTAAAAAATAAAATGGTTTGCCATACAACCTTGGTTACCACGTCTTTATTATCAACCTTCAATAAGAAGGACTGCGAAACGATATTGCCAAATAAACTAATTGCATTACAAGTCACAAACATAGCTACCAATGCCGAATAGATCGGCATACTATAAAACCAATTCGGCATGAACAATCCTTAATTAAAGTAAAGCGTAACAATTACTTGCGTAAGATTATATTTTACCTGGTCAGTATCTTTCAACTCAATAGTTTTTAAAGGAATTTCCTGATGTGTTTTATCAGCAAGGTAATCATGAATTTGTTGAGCTAATACTTGCATTTTAGTCGGATAGCTAATCACCACACGTTTAATCGACTGATTATTTAGACCATCAGTAATACTATCTAGCTTTTCTTGGTCCATATCAGTAAAAAAAACTGGTGCCCAACCACCAACTGCAGTATTACCGGCCTTGGAACCTAAATCAGCCGCTCCTCCGGTATCTCTAGCATTCGAATTTATTGTATTGCTACTACAGGCAAACAAAGCCAAACTAAATACCGCCACTAACCATTTTTTCATAGGCCTCCCCTCTCATCTACTTTGCATATTTATAAATTAATTAAGCTGATCGTCAAAACTTACCTTACCATTTAAGGTAACCAAATAAACTTTACTTTCTTTCTTCACAACCCGGCACTGCTCTTCATGATTATTCAGGCATACCCGCACCATCTCTGAATTGATATTATTAACATTGAGATTAAACATGCTGCGTAGTAATGGAGAATTTAGAAGGTCTCCAGCCACAAATGCACCATGTTGCTCCATATCAGAACTATTTAATTGGATTGGTTGGCTTAACATATTCATTGCATAACCAACATGCATAAAGAAAAATATTATAGCTAAAAAAGCTACACCCCCTCTTATTTTCATTTTACCACCTATTGTTTTTATACTTTAAAATACATGTTGTATTCATACAACAATCCCCTAGCATTTACTCTTTTTTTATTATTCTTATAATGGTAAATTTAGCTATTAAATTGTCATTTCCCCACGATTAAGCTGTAATTTTTTATTTTTAATATTTAATATATATACAGGAATAAATCAATAATATCCTATTGAATTTAAACGATTTATCTTACAAAATATTGACCACCCAAGTTCTCTTTAAAACAAGCTATATTAAAGAGCTTGTTTTAATTATTTATTGGGTTTTTTTATATTTTTCCCTAATTATTTTAATTTTACCATAACTAATTCAACGACCAGTAGTCGATTAAGAATGACTTTAACATCCACCCCGGGCTAAATGTTCGAGGATTCCTAAATTGCTAATCCAAGAATTATAGTTAAATTCTGCTCTTTAGCCAACTTGAGTTTCGATTTAAGCGTAAACAATAAAGCTATTCTTTTTAACCGACATTGAAAAATACCTGGTTAGATTAGTGGAGAGAGTGGGCCGTTTTTAATTAACTCTATGCCATAAATAGGCAAAGGATATTATCTATTATCTAAATAAATCAAGCGAAATTTTTTGCGTGTTTCCTGATCATAGAACGATACCAAGTTCTTATTCTCAGGATAACTAATTAAAAGCGGCAAAATAACCGAACCGCCAATTATCGCCCGGGTATCATTGTTGGCAGTTCGTAGCCCCCAGATATTTTGATAACTAATTGCAACTGATTCTGAATCGCCATTTACTGGATTAGGATAGTTACCCAAGTATAGTAAAATGTGTCCAGGTATTTGGATTAATGTTACTAATTTATGTCCATTCTTTAGTAAGTATGCTTCACGCTCTTTAGTAGTTAGATTATCTAAGATCGCAACTTTGGTTCCCGCATCTGCTTGATCTACTGAATTGCGTGGCAAATAAATTCCAAACGGCGTGAATAATGCTTTTAATTCGGCTGAACAATCATAGTCAAAATACGTACTGCCCCAGCCATATGGTTTACCGATTTGATTTTGGATCATTGTAGCCATATTATGTGGAGTAAGCGGGATTGGCATTTTTATGGCTGCTGACTTCGTAACATTTACGCTGCTAATTGCAGCAAAGCCATTTAATTTAGCAACCGGGAATAAAACTTGGTAATTTTCAGCCGTACTACTAAGAATTGGCAAAGTGCTACCATTATATAATAAACCTCGAAATACTCCTTCACTACTGGAACCTGAAGTCACATGTGTAATAGCGGCTATTCCTTTATGTGCCTTTGCTTGCCACGCATTAATAAACTTATCATCAACCCGAGCAATTGCAGTACTATCAACCCAGCCGGTATCATCTGGTGTAATTACCAATGTCCAGGCCTTATCTTTTGATGCCTTGACAATGTAGACCGGCATCCCAGTAAAAATCGCAGAATTTTGTAAATTATCAAAAGGAAACCCTTCACCAGCCAATTTATGGCTATAGAATAACGGATCATTAGTCGGTAAGGCACGAACCAATGCATTTTTTAGCGTAATCCCACGTTCTTTGGCCTGATATGTCAGGCTTTGTTGATTTGTGCCAATATCCATATTAGCGGCAATCTGCTCAAACCATGCTGGCGAGTATGGTCGATAATTTTCACCATAGGCCATTTTCTTAGGATCATGCTGCTGGTTAGCAAACTGATTTAGGATGGTTAGCTGTTCCTTTAGCAAATTGGAATTGGCAGATTTTGTCAAAATTTTAGTCACATAATTGGCGCTCCACGGCGATAGGCCATCGGCACTACTTGAATAATAATGTAAGTAAAATTCGCTAAACCGTTCGTTTTGCTCATTTGCGGGAAGAAGCCGAGTATCATAGTCACTGTCGCTTGATTTTATCCAATGGCTTATATCTTGGTCATAATTATCTAGCGGAAATATGCTAATTAAGTCCTCTGCAAAAATACTAGTAGATAGTAGTAATATAGCAATTATTTTTTTCATTGGTTGACTTCCTACTTGGCCCAAAAGTTACGATATATATTTTCGCCATCTTTAGAATATGCACTAAAAAAGCCGGTATACCATTGATTTAATGAAACACCATGTGCTCTAGATTCTTCTATGTCAGCCAAACTACTAACTCCACCACTGCGAATAATATGAAACTCATGATCAGGTTTAAAATGTTCTATGATTTCACGTGCCTTGGCGCAAAGTTGCAATGAGCGTTTTTTTAAAACCTCGCCGCTTATGCCGCCGCCAAAAGTTTGCGTAAAATAGTTGAATAAGTCAACATCCTTGGTAGCCAGATATGGCAAAATGCCGCTGTAGTCAATCGAAGTATTTCCTAAGTTAATGCCATCATACCCCAATCTAACTAGGTTTTGGACTATGTCAGTCAAACTAGCTATACCCACATCATTAGACAATTTAACTATTACCGGTAAATTGCGTCGCCGTTGCTTTAAAAATTTGTTCGCGATCAGTTCTAATCTTGGCATTATACTAGATCCACTAGATTTTATATTTGGGCAGCTTTCATTTATTTCTATAAAATCAATCTGTAAATTATCGTGATATTGCCATAGGCTTTCAATTAGCTTCGTCGTCCCCCCATGCTCATCAAAGTCGGGAGAGCGCATTAAACTCCAGCCAATCGGACAACCTGGCACTTTATTTTGAGTAATTTCCCGGGTAGCTAATTCTTGATCACCATAATTAGGCAATCCTAGCCAGTTAATTGCTAAATTAGACTTGGGAAGACTTATAAATGGCAAGTCAATCCCGAATTTGTGATTACCGTGGCGGGGGTTATAAGTCGAAGTACCACCAATATAGCTACCAGCCCCAAGTTTGGCAACTAGATCATAGCCCTCACCATTCTTAAACATTCCTGCTGAATTCCCCAAAGTTGACCTAAAATTAATTCCCCACATTTTAACAGCAAGAGAACTATCAGGCACAAACGGATTCCTTACCTGGCTTTCTTGAAAATGCTGCATAAATAATTTTCGCCCAGATGAAGCAATCTTAACTTGCAGTTTATTTGGTAAATACCCAAGTATTGGTAATAATAAATGATAAAGGCGGCTTATTTTTTGTGGTGACATACTGATTCCATTTGTCAATAAAATTGGAAATATTTAAATACCGTGTCGGATCTTGGTAATTAATGTTACGCGCATTGATTATATTCGGTAAAACTATAAGTATTATTAAATAATTAATTTTTTAATAAATCAGTTAGCCTATTTTAAATTTCATTAAAGTGCATAACTTCGTATATTTATAATATAATATCCATGGTGTACCAGTTTTTCCTTAATACCGGACAATTTTTTCTAATGCTACACTTAATTGGGATTTAAACAATTTCAATTTATGCCTAAGAGTACTTTATTTAGATGAATTATGAAGGGTATTAGGCTTTGTTTATGAGATTGGCGTTATTTGTTGAACTGTTTGAGCCTCGCGAGGCTTCAACAAATAGCCAATGAATAATACAAAGCCTTATATCCTTCGTATTTGAGTATAAATAAAGTATTCTTATGAATAAATTGATCTATAACAAAACATGATTTACTAAATCTGTAGCAATAAAAGTGTCCGGTATAAAGATGCTCTTCCTTTTTCAAACCCTGATTCAGGATCTGGGCAAAATCATTTATATAATTTGGAGGCTAACCATGCACGGATTTTTTGCTAGTATTGCCGCAGAGAGTATTGGTTGGCTGCCAAGTCCGTTCCAAGCCGAAGTTGCCCTCGCAAACTTGGCGGATAATTTTAATCCAGGAAATGCTGGCTCAATTTTTGGACCAATATCCTAATACCACTCTTATTAATAATTATTACTAATCCTAAACCGGAGTAACAGGACCAAACACCCTATTTACTATTAATTGATGTAGGCAATTTCACTGCACATATACTAAATTCCCAATTCAAAATCTGGCAACTAGTTTGGTTAAGAACGATTCACACATCGCTAACTGGCTTAATAATACAAATTCATTAGCTTTATGAGCTACTTCGATACTGCCAGGCCCACAAACAATTGTATCAATATTGGCATTATTAATTAATCCGGCTTCGGTAGCATAGGCTACTTTATGTATTTCATGATTATTGCATAGCTCTCTTGCTAAAGCACAGACTTTGCTGGTTTTACCATTATCATTGCTAAAGCCTGGTACTTTGGCAGTTTGTTCAAATTCAACACTCGCTTGTTCCAATTCTTTATGCATAAGTGGTAACAACTCATTATTTACATAATTGAATAACGGTAAAAGTATCACTTCTGGATCATTATTAGGTAAATTCCTTAGTTCAAATTTAAATTCACATTGCCCAGGTATTATATTTTCAGCATTACCACCATTAATTAAATTTGTCGACATAGTTGAAAAAGGTACATCATAATGCGAATTTTGCTCAGCTAGTCGTAATTTTTGGGCCAATTCACGGATTTTACAAATAATCATGGCCGCATATTCGATTGCATTACAACCTTTGGGTGTCAATGAAGAATGAGCAGCCTGACCCGTAACCTTACACTTAAATACATTTATTCCTTTATGTCCGGTAATCACTTGCATATTGCTTGGCTCCCCAACGATACAGGCTTCGGGCAAAATAGCGCAGTTTTGGATATCAGTCAATAAGCGGCTTATCCCAATGCAGCCAACTTCCTCATCATATGAGAAAGCCAAATGAATCGGTTTATTTAAACTACTTCGCTCTAAGTTCGGGATCAGTGACAGAACAACTGCAATAAAGCCCTTCATATCACAACTGCCCCGGCCATATAATTTATCATCAATAATAGTGGCCTTAAATGGGTCCGTATTCCAATTCTGTCCAGCAACTGGAACCACATCGGTATGGCCCGAGAATAAGATTCCGCCCTGGTAATTTCCATTCTTATCAGCAATTGATGCAAATAAATTGGCTTTTTCCCGGGCATCATCATAAGTTAAGCGTGAGGTTATGCCAAAATCATTTAGATACGACTGGATAAAAGAAATTAGTTCAAGATTGGATTTATAAGAAGTAGTGTCAAAACTTATCAGCCGCTCTAATAATTCAATTTTATTCATACCATATTTCTTTAATCATTTGTATATGCTTAAGCAATCCACATTTACTAATTAAAACCAAATCTATAACTCTTCAGAGATGAATAGCTTTTGATCTGTATAAACATATTTTGGGAACCCAGTTAACTTCATCCCGCTAAAAGGAGACCAACCGCATTTGGTTGCTAACCCTTCATCACTCAAAACACGATAGTTCTCAATATCAGCTAAAATTAGGTCATTGCTTGGTGGTAACCCAAATATTCGCGTCGGATTTGTATGTAACAGTTCCACGATCCGCGCTAGCGTTATTTTACCCTCGCGCCATCCGCTTAGCAATAAGGGCAAGGTAGTCTCTATTCCAGGAACACCCGATGGGCATTTGCAAAGTGGCTGGTGTTTATCATTTAGGCTATGTGGAGCATGATCTGAACCGATTGTGTCGATTACTCCACTAATTAATGATTGCCATAAATATTCTTGATTTTTTTTGTTTCGTAATGGGGGGTTCATCTTTGCCCTACCCTGTAAAGAGCCATACACACTCTCATCCAAAAACAAATAATGCGGACAAGTCTCTGCATATATTGGTAACCCACGTTCTTTTGCGTGTTTGATCGCATCTAGTTCACCTTTGGTACTTACATGCAGGATATAGGAAGGAACTTGATAAATTTCGGTTAATTTGATTACTAAATCAACTGCCTTCAGTGCCGCTTCGGGCGAACGGATAATGGAATGATACTTAAAGTCAGTTTCATTTGCATATTTAGCACTATTTTCACGAATAATTAATTCATCTTCTGCATGTAAGGCAATAATAAGCCCATGCGATTTTGCTAGCGCATAAACAGCATGCAATGAGCTTTCATCATCCATAAGTAAGTCACCAGTTGAAGCACCCATAAATACCTTAATACCGACTATCTCGTCTTTTACTTTAACTATTTCCTGAAAATTATTTTTATCGGCACCAAAAAATAACTTATACTTTAAAGGTATCCCCACCTCAGAGAGCTGTCCGTCAATTTGCCTGAATTTCGCATATAACCGTTCTTGAGTTGTAGTCGCCGGTTTAGTATTTGGCATATCAAACACAGTTGTAATACCGCCTTTAAAGGCGGCTTTTGCGGCATGCAGCCAGTCTTCCTTATCTTCCATTCCAGGTACGCGGAAATGTACATGCGGATCAATTAGGTTTGGAAGTGCCAATAAGCCAGCGCCATCGATAGTGACATCCTCGGTAAATGGTAAGCTTAAATCCTGCCGCGATTCATTCGGCATTAAAACATTTTTTATATGTAACATAATTAAATTCCTAATATTTTAATTATTGGCAGCAGCCGCGTAAATCGATGTCCCAGCAGTCAATAACGCGATCATTTTCAGTAATGTAAAAACAATCAAAAAGGTTAATCGTCGGATCACAATGTGCTACCTGAATTTCAAGGACTTCGCCAAGCGAAGGTAAGCTAGAACCGTTTAATGCACTAACTTTGCCATGCTCATCGCCGAAATAGTCCCAATCATAAAGTAAGTTTTGATGGCTCATCACCTTAGGCTTTGTTGCAACCTTATACAAGGCTTTGGTACCAGCATCCACTGTCACATGGCTCCTATGATTAGCACTAATAACTGTCGTCAATAAACTCATTGCCGGCAAGAACTTCTCGTCTTTATACTCGATCACAGCATACTCTTGATCCATTACACAATATGAGCCTGGCTGAATCTCACTTACTGAGTCAATTTCAGCATCAATACTAAAAGTTCCAGTACCACTACCAGTTTGGATCTGGCAATCTAGTCCTTCAGCAAGAAGCTCTTCCTTTATTTTGGCTGCTTTTTTTAATACTTCATGGCTAGCTTCACGGCGCAAATTAAGTTCAGCGATATGTTGTAAATGGCCTGCATAACACTGTATTCCTTCTAGCTTTAAATTAGGCAATTGATTAACCTTTAAGGCTAAATCAACTGCCTGTGAGAAAGGAATACCAGTTCTTGAAATACCAGCATCAATATCAATAAGTACGCGTAATGTGAGTTTAGCCAAGCTGCCAGCATCACTTAATTGTTCCGCGTTCGCATAATTATCCACAACAAGCATAGTATCTGGAGCCAGCTTTAAAACTTCGATTAACTTGGCTATTTTAGCCTTGCTAACAATTGGTGAAGTTATCAAAATCCCTTTGATTCCTGCTGCCGCCATTTGGTACGCTTCCGATACTTTAGCCACACAAATACCCACAGCGCCATGTTCAATCTGCAATTTGGCAATTTGAGTACATTTATGCGTTTTGGCATGAGGCCTTACTTGAACTTGTTTAGCTTGTGCCAAGCGATTCATCAAATCAAGATTGGCTAATAATTTAGTTTTGTCTATAACCAGGCATGGAGTATCTAATTCTAATTTATGTTTACCAATAAAGTTGCTGCTTTTCATTTGTGTGCCCCTATATTTAATTAATTATAAACCATCTATAACTCGTATTCCCGTCGAATGATTAAAATTACCTACGTATTCTGTGCAACTACTTAGTTTACCATCTTGGCCAACTTGGCATACGGATATGCTATCTGGATTACTTATAAATGCCAAACTTCCTGATCCATTAAATGTAAAATCAGAGGGAGCATGAAACCCACCTCCGGTTACCGAACAATTTTGTAATTCTCCGCTAATTTGGTCAACCGTACATAAACTTACGGTATTCGCTAGCTGATTAGCGATATAGGCATATTGACCTGTCGGGCTAATCGTAACTGATTGTGGATCAGCAAAATCACTACCAGTACTATGGCAATTACTAAGAACGCCTAGTTTAACATCTATTTTACACAGCCAAATTGAGTTGGCGCTACTATTTGCGATATAAGCGTATGAATTACTTGGATCAAAATTTATATCAGTTGGTGCAGATAGGCCTGTTAAAATAATTTTACACGAGTTTAATTCGCCATTTGCTAAATGCTTGCAACGACTAAGCGTATTGGCTAGCTGATTAGTAATATAAGAATAAAGCTGCTGATTGTCTGTCGCAATACCTGAGGGATTAGAGAAATCGCTTCCGGTAGGGTTACAATTTACCAAGTCGCCGCTGTTACTTATTGTACATAGTGACACTGAATTTGAACCATCATTAGCAATATAAACTCCCTGGTTGTGATTTATAAGACTAATGCCTGAAGGGGCTACAAAGCCATTACCTGTTGTCAAACACTTACCTATAGTTCCATTAGCATCAATTATCGGGCACTTGGATACTGTAGTAGTTTCAGAATTAGATACATATACAAAGCCAAACTGTTTAGCTTGCAACTGGTCCTTATTATTGCCACTGGCATTTGCCTTTAAGTTTGGGGGCTGGCTTTCGATAACTGATAAAACCTTATTTATTCCTGTCGTCTTATCAGGACTTGCTAATGAGCTATTCGCCGCACTATTTATTACCTTGTCTTTATATAATTTAAATACAAGGACCCCTAACCCTAGGACTATGATAAATATAATTATTTTTTTCATAGCATACTTAAAAAGAATTATAATTTAAATTCGGTAAGCTTGGTTAAATCAAAATTATGGGTACAATAATGGCACTCTGCAATCAAATTATCACCATTTTCGTGAAGTTTAAATAGCGACTTATATTGGTGCGAAATACAACGATGATTAGGGCAAATTATCAAATCAGCGACCTGTCTTGGTAATTCAAGCTGTTTCTTTTCAATAACTTCAAAATTTTCAATTTGGCTATAGGTCGCCCCACGGGCAAAGACGCTAACTAGTTCCAGTTCACGAGATGTCAATTTGTAATTTTCAATTTTTACCAAATCCTTACGACCTAGTTTCTGGCTACTTAAATTTAAACCAATCCCCACCGGATACTTAGAGCTATCCAGCTTTAATAATTTGATAATATACCAAGCACTGCCTTGCGGCATATGATCAAGATTAATTCCATTTTCAATTATACCTATCTTTTTACCCATTATTTTCTAATTTCCTGCAATAAAATATTTACTATTTAAAAGACAATTTATTTAGATTTTGAATCTGATTTAATATATTATGTCTAACAATGCTTGGCGGACATAAAGCCCATTATGTGCCTGTTCAAAATAGTATGCATATGGTGTTTCATCGATTTCTCTAGGTAATTCGTCCAGTCTTGGCAAAGGATGTAAAATTCGTAAGTTTGGTCGGGCTTTAGCCAATAGCTCGCGATTAATTCCATAACGGCAATCAATAACGTCTGTAATACGCTCTTTTTGTAGGCGAGTTAAATACAAGCAATCTAGCTGTTCAATAACTTCTTCAGGAGTATTATGGAATGAATAGCTTATTCCATGACGCTTTAATTCAATAAGATTTTCACTATTAATTCGTAGTGCTGGTGGCGCTATCAAAAATAATCGCATATTAAATAATTTACTTGCATCAATTAATGAATGCACTGTTCGGCTGTATTTTAAATCCCCCATTAATCCTAAATTGATATTTTCAAGCTGTCCTTGGCTATCCTGAATTGAGAATAAGTCTAGAAGGGTCTGGGTTGGGTGCTGATTTGCCCCATCGCCGGCGTTAATAACCGGAATCGTCATAATCTCAGATGCAAGCCGCGCAGCTCCATCGTTAGGGTGACGCAAAATTATGCCGTCAGCATAGCCATCAAGCATTCTTAGGGTGTCGACGAAGCTTTCACCCTTATTCGCTTGGGAAGTAGCTCCACTATCCGCAAAGCCAATAGTTTTACCACCTAAATAAGCGACTGCTGCTTCAAACGATAAGCGAGTCCGTGTAGATGCTTCAAAAAAACAAGAAGCTATGACCTTACCCTCGAGAGTGTTTTTGCGCATCCCTTGTTTAAAGTTACGGCTATGCTCTAATATATCTAGGATATCTTGGCGTGTTAAATCTTTTAGCGTAATTAAACCTTGTTTACTTATATTAACCACATTTATCCTCATTAAAAACTAAACTATTTCTAAAACATAAATTAAGAAGACGACATAATAGCAAATATTAAGCCAATAGCTCACGATAGGAATGTACCGCTATCGATTTATCATAAAACTCAGCTAAGCTCTCCAAAATAATCTCACTTAGCTGAAAATTAGTTACCAATGGAATATGATAGTCAATCGCTAAACGCCGAATCCTAAATCCATCTGAATTTTGACGAGTATTAAATACATCGCGTGGTAAATTAATAATTAAACCCACTTGCTTATTAATTATCGGACCTTGAATGTTTGGTTCAACCTGCTCGGAAATCTTAAACACAAACTTGGACTGGATACCATTATTAACTAGCATATCATGCGTAGCACCAGTTGCAACAAACTGCCACCCCTGATCATTTAACCGTTTAACTAGTGGCAATAGTTTATGCTTGTACTTATCATCCACACTTAATAAGATAACTTTCTTATCTACTTTTTGGCCAACGCCTAACCAAGACAAATAAAAGGTTTCCAGCATATCACGCCCAATACAGGCAACTTCCCCGGTAGATGACATTTCAACCTGAGCAACGGGATCTGAACCTTTAAACCGGTTATACGAAAATACTGGGCTTTTGATACCAACAATACTACAATCCAGAGTATTATATGTTTGGGTTATCTCTTCACCCAGAAATACTTTTGCCATTAATTCAACCAAGTTTTTGCCAGTTACTTTCGAGATAAATGGAAAAGAACGTGAAGCGCGCACATTACATTCAATCACTTTTAGCTCATTGCTTTTAGCGATAAACTGCATATTGAATGGCCCGGAAATATTAAGTGCTTTTACGATTTTACGGGCGATTTCTTTGGCCCGGGTAACGGTTTTCAGATATAAGCGTTCTGGCGGAAAGACAAGAGTAGCATCACCGGAGTGGACCCCAGCATTTTCAATATGCTCGCTAATCGAATCAATAACAATTTTGCCATTTTGGGCAATACCATCAATTTCTAGTTCTTTAGCATTCTCGATAAACTGAGAAATTACTACCGGATGCTCTTTAGAAATCAATAATGCATCGTTTAAATAAGCAGCCAAGGTCTTTTGATCTGAAACCACTTTCATTGCAGCACCAGATAATACATAAGATGGACGAATTAAAACTGGCAACCCTACTTCAGCAATAAATTCTTCGACCTCTTCGCTACTTTTGGCGCTAACCCAGCGTGGCTGGTCAATTTCAAGATCGTTTAACATCGAAGAAAATTTAGCGCGGTCTTCCGCCCTATCGATATCGAATGGTGAAGTGCCAAGGATTGGATAATTTAATCTGGCTAGAGGTAGGGCCAAATTATTGGCTATTTGCCCGCCCACGCTTACACACACGCCAGCAACGTTCTCGAAGTCCAGAATATCACTAACTCGCTCCAGGGTCAGCGGCTCAAAATATAAGCGGTCTGATTCATCATAGTCTGTTGAGACTGTCTCAGGATTCGAGTTTATAATAATAACCTGCTTGCCTTTTTTACGAAGCTCACGTGCCAAGTTAACAGTACACCAGTCAAATTCAACGGATGAGCCGATGGAATAGGGCCCAGAACCAATAATTATATATGCGCCACTGGTTAGTAAATTGTCTGAACTCTCAGTCGGCTTAACATCGTTATACTTCCCATGATAAGTAGTATAAAGATAATTGGTTTCGGCAGCAAATTCTCCAGCTAAGGTATCAATTTGTTTAACAACCGGCCGAATTCCATACTTTATCCGTAATTCACGGATTAATCCTTCTGGCTTATTAGTCAAAATAGCTAAGGTCTTATCGCTAAATCCAAACTGTTTGGCTTTTAATAATAATTCGGCATCAGGCTCCTTAGATTTAAACTCAAGCGCCACGCTGGCAATTTGCTTAATTTGGCTTAAAAACCAGTTATCGATTTTCGATAATGAATGCGCTTCGGCTAATTCGCCGCCTTCATAAAACCATTTGTATAATGCAAAAATGCGCCGATCGGTTGCAAATTCGATTTCCTGGCGCAAGTTATTTATTGGCCAGATATAGTCATGCAGACCCGAGGCACCGATATTCAGCATTTGGACAGCTTTTTGCAATGCTTCTGGAAAAGTGCGGCCAATTCCCATCACTTCACCAACCGACTTCATTTCGGTACCGATTGTCCGCTCTGCCAAACGTAATTTATGGGTATCCCAACGCGGTATCTTCACTACAACATAATCAAGCGCCGGTTCAAAAAAAGCAGTAGTTTTACGAGTTACTTGATTAGTAAGTTCGTTTAGGCTAAAGCCCAGGCACAGTTTCGCTGCGACAAAAGCCAGAGGGTAGCCAGTTGCCTTGGATGCCAGAGCACTTGAACGAGATAAGCGAGGATTCATTTCAATTACCCGATAATCCCCATTTGCCGGGTTTACCGAAAACTGAATATTACATTCACCAATTATATTGAAGATTTCTGCACAACGTAGAGCTATATTCCTTAAATTTTGATGCTCTTCATCATTTAGGGTTTGTGCTGGTGCAATAACAATACTCTCCCCAGTATGGATTCCCATTGGGTCCAGGTTTTCCATATTACAGATTGTAAGGCTATTTCCTTTTTGGTCGCGAACAATCTCATACTCAAACTCTTTCCAGCCAGTTAGGTATTCTTCAAGTAATACTTGCGGTGCGCCGCTTAGGGCTTTACTTGCCTTATCAATCAAGTCTGTTTCATCATAGACCTTGCCAGAACCAAGCCCGCCTAGTGAAAATGCAGCTCGTAACATTAATGGATAGCCAAATTCCTGGCCAATCGCAATAGCTTCCTGAACCGTTGTTGCCGATTTACTTTTAGGTGTTTTAACCTGGTTTTTTTCTAAATATTCGCGGAAAATATCGCGGTCTTCTGTAGCTTCTATCGTTTCAACACTAGAACCTAAAACTTTTACATTGTGCTTAGCCAATACACCGCTATGATGCAGCTCCAACCCCAAATTAAGGGCGGTTTGCCCACCAAAACCAAGTGCAATCGCATCAATATTTTCTTTTTCAATGATTGGGGCTACAAATTCATGCTGTAGTGGTACAAAATATATTTCATCAGCCATTGACTGGTCGGTTTGTACTGTTGCAATATTCGGATTTACCAAAATCGTTCGATAGCCTTCTTCTTTAAAGGCTTTAATTGCCTGTGAACCAGAATAGTCAAATTCACCTGCTTGGCCTACTCTTAATCCGCCTGAACCTAAAATTAAAATATTCTTCATCTAGTTTGCCCCGTCACGATTTGATCATAAAATTGTTCAAATAAGTAGAAAGTATCCTGAGGGCCACTTGAAGCCTCAGGATGAAATTGAACTGCAGAATAAGGTTTAGTCTCATGACTAATGCCAGCGACAGTATTATCATTTAAATGGCGAAAAGTAACTTTCCAGCCAGATGGAAGGCTATGCTCATCCACCGCGTAACTATGATTTTGCGAAGTCAAATAACAACGGTCTTTGTTTAAATCAATACATGGCTGATTATGGCCGCGATGGCCATATTTCAATTTATAGGTATTTGCTCCAATTGCCAGGGCCATTAACTGAGACCCTAGGCAGATACCGAATATTGGTTTGCCTTTTTCTAATGCTTTTGCCAAAATTGCGATAGTGGCCGTACATAATTTTGGATCTCCTGGACCATTTGATAACATTACCCCATCATAGTCTTCATTAGTATAATCATAATCAAATGGCACTCTCTTGATTGTAACGTCAAACTTTAATAGGCAGCGTATAATATTTTCTTTAGCTCCACAATCTACTAAAATTATTTTGTATTTGCCGTTACCTATTATTTCCTCTTTACGTGGTGAAACCTTTTCAACCCAATGGATTGCCATACTATCCTGAAATGTACTAACTTCGCCATCAGCATAGCTAATTACGCCACTTAATACCCCATAATCACGCAGTACTTTGGTTAATTCGCGTGTATCAACCCCGCAAATTAATGGAACCCTCTCATCTTCTAACCATTTTAGAAAGGTTTTTTTAGCCGAATAGTGATGCGGCTCCTCAAATAATGTTTCACAGATTACGCCACTAGCATGAATTTTGGCTGATTCCCAACGATTACCAGAGGAGACCCCATAATTCCCAAGAATAGGGAAAGTAAATGAAAGTATTTGTCCGCTATATGACGGATCAGTTAAGGTTTCTTCATAACCAGTCATGCCGGTATTAAAGACCACTTCGCCAAAACTTTTTTCAACCTGCCATTTAGGTGCGAAGCCATCAAAAGTCCGGCCATTGGCTAATACTAATTTGGCTTTTTTAAAATCATGCATATCACGCTCCAAGCAATGCTAACGCTTTTTGTTTATCTTCTAGTGAAATTCTCTGGTTTTCATGTAAAATATTAATTACTTGCTCTAAATCGATTATACTATGCAATTTATAGCCTAAACTGCTAAGCCGCTCCCGCCCACCTTGGTTACGGTCGATAAAAGTTACAACGTCATTAATCTTTAGGCCATGTTCTTCTAAGATAGAAGTAGTTTCACCAATACTCATCCCGGTTGTAATTACGTCCTCAATTATCAAGCAGACATCGCCATTTTGATAATCACCTTCCAATATTTTCTTAGTGCCATGCTCTTTTGCTTCCTTACGTTTTAATAACATCGGAATTTTATGCTGGTAGGCTATTGCACTCGCAAAAGTTAGCGCTGAATATGGAACTCCGCAAATCAACTTATAACTTAAACCATGCATTTTGCTATAGATTAAATCACATAAGGTAGTAAAAATTTTCGGATGTGAAATCGCGGTCCTAATATCCGCATATATATAAGATTTTTTGCCAGATTTCATGGTAAATTCGCCAAATTTAATCATTCCAACTTCATGCATATCTAAGATTAATTGCTCTAACATTTCACTAACATCCTTAATAAGTAAACTTCTTGCAGACAAAAAAAAACTCACTAATAAATAGTGAGTTTAGCTATATTTGATTATTTTGAAAATAAGGGCATGCCCTGGTAATTCTTTACCAAGCATTGCTTTTACAATTAAGATATTATTATCTAACATCACTTTGCCCCATAAAATTTGCAAATTATAGCATAACCAGATTGGTTATATGAAAAAAATATTCTATTATTCGTAAGCAAATTTGCTGATTGTTTCATATGTTACAGAGGAATTAATATGATGTTCTCGTAATTCAAACTAATAATAAGGGAATAATATAATTATGAACAAATACCGTTCAATCAACAAAGTTGCAAAATTTTCTAAACCACTATTATTAAGTACACTTCTGTTAAGTTGTTTTAATATAGCTATAGCCAAAGATTATAATAACCTGGTTTGTGCTTTTCCTAGTGCCAATGGTTTAGATGGAGAATATAGATGGCATGTATTTAATCCTTCTAATTATGATTATAAAGCACAAAGAGGAGCAGACCTTCAAATAGACGGTGCAGTTAAGGAATTTATTGACACTACTACAGGACTTTGGTATGGTTATCAAAGAGCACTAGACCCCAATGGAAAATGGCTATCTTATCAGGATCTTCGCAACTTATGTAAAGATCATGCTAAAAGCCAGTATAAAGGATGGATCAGTGAAAATACGATTCCATATATGTTTACAAGTTATTATGGGCATGACTTTAAATCCGATATTTGGGAAATGTGGGTGGCGGATGCTGCACAACCCTCTTCGCCATTTCTCGGCACAGATATACGAAAGATCATTACATTTGGTGATAGCTTAAGCGATGATGGTAATGCTACGTATAATGCAAGTTTAAGATGGTATTCAACGAATGTTCACGGATTGATTGGACATGATTTGTTACCACACCCTGCTTCTTATTGGTTTGGGCATTTTAGCAACGGGAATGTATGGAGCGAGTATTTGGCAGATAAATTACAAATCCCGGTAAATAATTTTGCAGCTGGAGGATCGCTAACCTATAGCAACCAATCAGCAGACGCTATGCCTGGACTGGGGGCGCAAGTAAGGGAATTAAACTCTGCTTATAAGCAGGATGATACTTTTATGTACAACCCTAATCATACCTTATATACATTCCTTGCAGGCAATAATAATATTTATTCACTAAAAAACCGTAATGACAGCCAGGTAGAAAGAATTGGCAGCGATACCGAAGGTGCAATAAATGATCTTATTTGGGACGGTGACGGAATTAAGAATGGTGATATGCATATTTTAGTATTAGGTTTACCTGATGCAGCACGCGCACCATCATTTAACCAGGGTGTAAGAACGGATAGGGATGATACAGATAAATTATTTAAAGCTGCAAACATAAGGCTCCGCCAAGCAGTAGAGCATGAAAGGCTACGCTTTCCGAACAACCAGGAAGTCAAATTGGATCAATTTGACTTAGTTAAAATTGAACATTATACAAATAATGCGCCATTTTTTAATGCAAGTGAGGGCGGATTTAGTTTAAAGCAGGGACAAGCCTTTCGCAGCATTAATGCTCAAAATGCAGCTAAAACTTATCAGTTAGTAATGCAACCAGATAATAATTTGGTATTATATCGATGTAATAATTCGAATTGTGAATGGGGCACACCAATCTGGTCCAGCCAAACAAATGACATAGGAACCAATGGCGCCCATGCCGAATTCCAAAGTGATGGAAACCTGGTAGTTTATGGTAAAGCAGGCTCTAATGCAGGAGATTCAATTTTTAGTGCAGGAGTAAGCCAGTCAAATAACTCTTCAATCATTTTACAGGGTGATGGTAACTTGGTAATTTATTCGGATAAAAATGGTTCTGGTTCTGCACTATGGGCATCAGCACAGTCAAAACAGGCAGCAACAGGCCATAAACTAAACATAGATTACTTTGATCTTTTTAGCGTCATGGATAAATTAATTAATCATTATCAAACTTATGGTTATAGCAATGTGACTAATTCTTGCCTAAATGTTACATCTATAGATGATAAAGAATATGAGAAAATGCATGATTTCCGGCCAGAGTGTCAAAGCGGACAATTAGCAGACAGCTTCTTCTTTTGGGATTTACTGCATCCAACTACAAAAACGCACAAAACATTTGCCGAACAAATTGAATATTTTTTAATAAATAAATATGGCCCTAATTTGAATAAAGCAAACAGTAGCTTTAAAGTATTGGATATAGCATGGGATCCGCACTCGCAAACAATGACAGCTGCTTTTGCCGAAGGTGTGGCTACATTAAATTATGCTAACTGTAGCCCTGGTTCAACTGTAAGCATAGCAAATGTCAACGGAAAGCCTGGTTTGCAATGTACTGACTCACAGAATCCTACTCCTAGCGGCCAATACTTAAGTAGCGGCAAGTGCAGCCTAGCCAATGAAGATGCCGTAGGTTGGGATGGCAAGGTTTTAGTTGCAGATTGTAAAGTAGGAACAAATAATGAAATTAAACGGTTAGAACTTGATTATGTATCTACTCCTAGCTGTAAGAATGCTTTTGTTGCCTTGAGCACAGACTCTTCCGGAAACGCAGCATTGATTTGTACCAATACGCCACCGGGAACAACGCAAAAGCAACAAATGGCACAAAGTGGTATTTTGCCTTGGGCCACAAACTTAATTAACTCAATAAAGGCTTTTTTTAGCTCACTATTATAGTAGTGAGAAACAGTAAGAAATACATTTTAGAAAAAGTACCTTAAATACCTTTCAAATGCATCACTTAGTCAGCTAAGTGATGCATTTTTTTTCATAAAAGCGGTTACGCGAATTGCCATAGACTTAGCAAAAAAACCAGCAGGCAAATTAGCGGGAAAAAAGAAATTTTAATCAAAAAATTATTGCCAAAATTAATAAACTTATAGCGCCTAATTGCAAATAAAAATGCATTGATCGGAATTAACAAAACTACTATATACATTAGTAAATAAAAATACTCAATATACATGATTGACGAAGTCAATTTATTACGTAAGCTCACATGGGTAAAAACGATGGTAAACAGCATACCACTACTGGAACTTAGTATTGAAGAAACCTTAAACTCAATAAATTTATTGCCACGTTTGCCAACTGTAAGTAATGTTACAAATAAAATAATGATAATTACCAGGGGTGGAATTATAGTTGTAATTAATGCATCACTAAAAGTTGAGCCGATTAAGATATTAAATGCTAATGAAGGTAAATGAATACCCCTAAACGAGTTGATTGCATCAAACATCCGTGAATTATCTTCAACATAATTAAAGTAGCTTCCCCGAATATACCATCCCGGAATAATTAAGTTTGGTGCTATACCATTAGCGGCGTTGATATCGGTTAACCCGTTGTAGTAGCTAAAATCAGGAACTAAAACTACGTTTTGGGCTTGCGAGTATGGACTAAGGGCAAGCCAAATTTTACCGTGGCTAAAAGGATAGTGTGTATAATCAATATTTTCACGGACTTTAACCTGGAACGACCAAATAACCGTATGGAAGGCCCCGCTTTGAATATCCGCTATCTTATTTAAGTCGGCATCCAACCCGCCATTAAACTTGACACCCTGAATTATTTCTTTATTTTTGGGAAATCGCTGCATTACTGTCCCGGTAATCTGGATATTATAAGAGTTAAGAAACTCTACTCCCGTCACATTTATCGATGTCGGTATTTTAGTTATTTTGTCAAGTTTCTTTAATTTTGATTCTTTTTCATAGCTAGCAAGATAACTATTTAGATTAGAAACATTGGTAATAGCTTTCGAAGTATCTAAGTAATAAAGACGATAAGAACTAAACCAAACACAACATATCCCAGCGATAAGGGTTAATGAAACTAATACTGAAGTGTGCCACATCAACTTTATAGAATTTTTTTTATGGAGTATAAGGCCGTGGACCAATATAATTATACTAATTATTGTACCAACAGCAAACCCAATTAATCGCATTGTTAGTGTGTTATCCGAGCTACGATTTAAAGCTTGATATTCAGTTGTTGTGTAATCAGCAAAAATCAGCCATGGAACATGGGCTAAGTGATAAGATATTACAAAATGATTTGTGTCATGATAATTGATGTTCTCTTTGCACACACTACTACATTTCTGCGCTCTAATTCGGTTAAACACTAATTCATCTAGGCTAGTGGATGTGCCTGCCACAGATTTGGTTAACGGTGTACCTTGCAAAACTTTATTAATATCCATATCAAGTATATAATAACCATCAGTATTAATAACGGTAGCAAACTTTTCACCCAGGTTCTCAGAAATTACATCTTCAAGCACCTTCATGTCCACATCAAAGATCACCTTGGCAATTAATTTAGTGCTGTCTTTAGCATAAACGGGAACCACGTAACTGATTGTGTAATCTTTAAAATCTTTATCATAATAAGGTTTTGTCCAACCAAAAGCCATTCCTGATTTATCAATTTGAGTATAGCCTTCATCTATTGAAGCTGGACTTTTATTATAAAGATAAAAAGATGATTCCATCAAGCTGCCATTATTTGCCCAATAGACCGCATTAGATTTTTTGTGTTTAACAAAATGATGGTCAGGATCAACTACGCTAAGGCCAAGAATTCCCATATTGAGAATATTACTATTAGCTTGTATCGATTCATTTAACTGGCCTAGAGAATAGTTTATTGAAAATAATTTTGCATACTGATTGGCTATCTTTTGAATTGATGAAACTTGACTATCTAGTGACTGAGCCGCATTACTTAATAAATATTGCTGTTGGATTTTGAGCAAATTTACTCGTTTAGCTCGATTTTGATCAAGCCTGTAATTAGTATAAATTAAACCCAGCAAATTTAATATTAAAAAAGCTGTCATTACCCACAGTACTATCTTCTTAATTTGCAGCATTTATTTTTGTTTCCCTGTCATAGTAGAGCTTATTTCGCCAATAATTTAATGTAAATATGTACTAAATTATAGCTAATTTACGAATATAATATTATAAAAATGAAATTTCATAATATTATAATTTATAAATGATACAATTTATGAAAATTATATGCATAATTTCAAAACATAATCAAACATTTAACTTAAAACATGTAGACATATACAACATTTATAACCCAAAAACAGCTATATCAAAGAATAAAATTACAATTCAATAGCTTATACGCCAAAGACTTAAAGCAGGAACTTAATAAATTTTATTCAGAAATTTAAAGATTGATTTTATGCTACATATAAAAAATGTTATATTTGTTATAGGTTGTATAATTACATATTAAAAGTAATTTAGGATAAGTGATGAAAAAGAATATATTATTTTTGCTTGCCGCTCTAGGCATAGCAGGCTGTAATAGCGGTGGTACCGTAACTGTAAATACCCCAACGTGTAATGCCCCAGCATTTACACCGCAAACCGCAGCAACGCTACTGAACAACTGGGGCAATGGCTTAATTCAGTATAATGCTCAAAATAACGCAAACATTTTTATAAGCGCCGGCTATTTTACTATGAGCTTTTATTATCTTGATGCGACTTTGCAACCTACATTAAATGCAGTACAAAGAACCGGCATCAATCCGATTTACGATTACTTTGCTACTAGCTTTTTACCTAAAAACCCAATAATGACAATACCTAACCCAGAATCAAATATTGCTTATTCACTTGATTGCGGTTACGGTGGTTATGCGGGCTATTATGATTTTAAAACCTATCCAGGAACTGACCATGAAACAACAACTCATGCCAGATTCACCTTTGTATTTGAATATGAACCGCAACCATTTATATCTTCTTTTGTAGCTGAATCAGGGCCAACATTAGGCCAAACCTATTATCAATCGAATAATCCGGGTTGGTATATCCTAATTCAACATTCATCGATCCTACCATAAAGTAGCTAAACTAGTATTGATTCGATCTAATACTTGTACTGGATTAGCTGTTTGAGTAATTGGCCTACCTATCACCAGATAGTCAGCACCATTTTCTATTGCTGACTCTGGTGTCATTATCCTGGTTTGGTCATCATTAGTTGAAGCAGTTAATCGAATACCTGGGGTTACTGCTAAAAAATTTCTAGAAGTAATTTCCTTAATTATAGATGCTTCATGAGCAGAGCATACAACCCCATCTAACCCTGTTTCATAAGCTAGTTTAGCTAGATGCTGTACTTGTCGTTCCAGCGGTAAGCTATAACCAATTTCTTTAACATCTGCTGAACTTAAACTCGTTAAAATAGTTACAGCTATTAATAACGGTTTATGAGTACTCTCTTCGATAGCCCGCCTTGCCTGTACCAGCATCTCACGACCGCCACTTGCATGTACATTTACCATCCACACGCCTAGCTCCGCCGCAACTTTAACTGCTTTATATACCGTATTGGGAATATCGTGAAATTTAAGATCAAGGAAAATTTCAAAGCCGAGTTTTTGTAGCACACGAACCATTTCAGGGCCATAGGCAGTAAACAATTCTTTACCTATCTTAAGCCGGCAGTCAACTGGGTTTAATTTAGCCACAAAGTTCATTACATCTTCAAAGCTGTTGAAATCTAATGCAATAATCACCTTGGAATTAACCATTATTTTTCCTTAATTTAAAAATTAATACTAACAAAGAATGAAGGCCTTGGACTTCATGGATTATTTTAAAAAATACCTTATTTGAATGAAAATATAAAATTTGCTTCTCAGGTGCTAATTATTAATAACATTAACACTAGAAATAGCCATCTTAGTTTTTAGGTTATTCAGATTAAATTCTTTATATACAAAATTACATGCTGCACCATAATTAGGCGTTAATCCAAACAGAATATTCACTGTTTTATCCGAATTTAATTTAGTAATTGCAAAGCGCGTATAGTTATCATCAATTCCGCTTAGTGTACAGCTTAATATCGGATCTGAGTCGATTTTGTTGCCAAGTTTAGCCTGTAATTCACTAAAGCTATGGATTGAAGATGGTTTTACCTTAGCATTAATTAAGGCACTTCTTAGATAAGGAGTAGCCAATAATTTTTGGACTAGTTGTGGTTCATAAAATACATCTTTTATTTTTAACGAATCATTTATGCTATCATCGGTAAAATCCGCTTTAGGCTTCCCTATTAAGTTGCATGCCAAAAAGGTTTCGGCTACAGGATGTGCTGCACCTGAAACGAAAATAAAGAAACTATTCCGATAGCAAGCATAGCTATTATTTAGGATACTTATCGGTGTGTAATGTACTTGGATGCTTTCTTTGAGCACGTCGCCTGGATCGTTGTCTTTATTGAGATTTAATGGGTTAAGATCTTTATATAAATCATATATTTTCTGGTTATTAATATACCAACTATTCCACCCTATCTGATAGCTTAGATTTGGTGAGATAGCTGTATCTTTTTTATAATTGGTTAGATATCTTGCAAACTGACTATAACTAACTTTGCATTGTTTGTTTCCTGCATTTGAGACAACAAGAAAATTTGATTCGCTGCTATTATAATCTATCTGGATAAACTGGTTTGATGTCTCATCACTGATAATTGCTGGCGATTTTGCAAATTGGTCTGCTAATTGAGACAAACATTCTGCTGCAAAAACATTATTAGCTAAACTAAAGCTTAAGAAAGTTAAAAACAATATTTTAATCTTCATAATCCCCCCTAAATGACTGGTAGTAATGTTGATTAATATGCTAAGCCATGGTCCCTCAGCGCTTTTTCTTAAACTCTGATTTTAGCAAATATCTATCAAAGCCGTCACAACTAAATCGATTGGCAGCCAAGCTAAAATTAACGGGTACTATACTTAGTGTTTATAACTGATTCATAGTTATATCCTGAAAATGAACTCGATATTGTAAGTGAAAGTAACCCTGACTCAGTTTTAACAGGGGTAAATTTAATAATCAGATAACAATTTTCTCCAGATTTAAGAGCTTTAAAGCGGCAATCTTTATCTTTATTAAAGTCATAGTACTCAAAAGGCGCTGATAATTTTGAAGTATTAAACCCGCTTTCCATATCCAATAAAGAATCATTAGTAATCATCGTACTATATAAACCAAAGGATTTATTTACAGGAACTCTCTGAAGCGAATTATTCGCGGCTGATTTCTCAGATGGTAAACTTTCAACCATTGTAAAACTAGGGCCGTAGATAATAATATGCAAAGACCGATTAGCTAGATCTGTATCATAAATGAAATTAGTCCCAAAGCGCCTATCCTCGATTTGAAAGGTCGCACTCTGGTTTGCTGCTAGTATTGGTTTATTTCCTGCAAACCAGCCGACAAAATTACCGCTGTTATCGGTATCAAAAGTAAATTTAAGATCAAAGCCACCTTGCGAACCGCGGGCATTAGCAGGCCTACCATCTTTATAAAAATATGAAAATCCAACATTGGCATTAGCCAACCCGATCTCGCTATTACACTTATTTTTAATTGTAAATTCAGTAAGTACGCAAGCTCTCCATTGCATTTCATTAACAATACATCTACTTACTCTCTCATTCAGCTCCCCACTTAGGCAACTTGACTCATTGCTCTTCAAGTTTGCATTAACGACTGGAAGCACCAGAGCATTTTTCGCTAAGCTGCCACCCTCTTGCGTGGCATTGCTACCTATATTATTAACACAAGAGCTTAAAAGAAGAGTACAAATAAACATTGAGAATGAATTTTGAGCTAAGGATACCTTTATCTTCATGGTTTTGCCTCATAATTTTGAAAAGGAGTAATTAAGTTAGGTTTTACAGAAAAACTAAGATCTTTTAAGAAGACCAGAATTAGTCAGTTGAATTGTTTTGCGATTATAATTTCAAACGGAATGTTTAGCAAATAGACAATTTTGACGATTGCAATTACTTCAGATGGGCTAATTTAGATAAGGTCGTGTTGCTGAGGTGATTTAGTTGTGAGCTATTTTGGGTTGATATTTATGTGTAAGCACAGCGTTGTAAGATAATTATTGGTCATATCTTAATCAAGTTTGCTCTAGCTTGGTTTAGCATTTCATTAAACCGATTTACCCTGATTGCTAAATCTCGTTGATTACCAAGCTTACAATGACAAAAATATATTGCATAAATTTCCCTACGCAATTCCCACATAAGCTTATCAAATATTTTAACTTGCTCACGGGTGTGATTATCGGTTTTTAAATCATAAACTAAGCTATCGCCACTGGTACAAATCTCAGAGAATTTATTATTTAAGCTGTCACGCAAGTTCTCGACCAGAATATACGCATTCATCTTACTTTTTTCATAGGCCAGGATTAACTCAAGTTTTTCCTGTAGTAAATTACATAGCTCATGCTGCAAAACATAATACGCCTTACGTGGATATTTAAACTTAGCAAATATAAAGTAATCGCCGCCAATGCAAATTACAATTCCGAGTATCGTGCAAACCGCCCGATTTAATGCTTGCTCAATCGGGCCTTCTAGCAGAGGTTGGTTAAAAGTATATGCCGTTAAGATAAATACCATCATGGTTGTAAAAATAACACTTATGTCATAGCGCTTAGCGGAAGGAACACTAATCAAGCAGGCGGCCATGATAAATACTAGTGGAATTAGGCGGTAATTAAATTGCAATAGGTAAATAAGCGGAATGAAAATAATTATCCCTGCCAAAGTGCCTTTACCGCGGTGTACCGAGCGTTGTATCACTAGCCCAGGTTCAATGGCTGCAGTCATCATCAATACGGTAACAAAGATCCACCAGCTATGCGGAATGGTCGTAAATAAATAAGCCGCAAGCCCCACACTATAAACTAAAGCAATTTGGCCTGCCCTAGCTACGGTTAAATTCTGCCTTACAGTTTGAAACATAAACGATTCCAGTTATTGACAGTAATTCTTAAATTCCGATTGGCATACTCTTGTGATTTATCACAAGGCGCATCAAATAAAAGAGGTTTACACGGTTCTTTTTTATTAACTGCCGCTAAGTAATGGCGCAGTTGAATTTGGAAATTGCACCAAAAGGTACGGCTTTCCTCATCGACTGTAATATGCATAAAAGCAAAACTAAGGTCACGGATATGGACGGTAGTCCGCACCATATTCAATAACGTTTCTTTTGGCTGCAAGTGCTTAAATGCACGAATAATATTTAAATGCGTAGCTCCTTGGCGGAATTCTCCAGAGGCGTGATTACTTATTACTTCGCTAAGCTCTCTATCGATACTCCCAAGATAAAGCTTATATGCCCGGTACCATACTTCGGGATATAAATTCCTATGTAATTTTAAAGCTACAAACGCTACCATCAGTGAAAGCATTATACAAAAAAATATGTCTACTGCAATTTGTAAATTTGCCTCAGGATATACTGTCATATTCATGGCGCTTACCATAATAACTTGCATAATCCGCGCTTTAAATGAAGGATAATATTTATCAGCCAAAAAATACATTAGCAAAAAAAAGGCAACTGCAAATATTAATAAGGTAAATTTATATGGAAAAAGTAGATAGAAGCAAACGCACCCTACTCCAGCAAGCAAAAAGGAAACTACCAAATATTTATCTTTGTTTTGATAAGTATTATATACTTGGTTTTCGTATGCTCCAAGCAATAATGCAGCCGGAGTAGCATAGGCACTAAACATATCAGGTTTGGCAACCCAATTAACAAAGGTATACCATACTGCAAGATATAATCCTTTACGCAAAATAATACGTTGGGTATAATAGGGATCTACTTTTTCCAACCAACTATTTAGTTTGGATATAAACATATGCACTGGTACCTACTCTTAATGGATAATCAGGATCTGGGTCAGTTACTTTAATCTGTACAGGTAACCTTTGCGGTAGTAGAATCCATTGATTCTCATTACTTACATTTTGCATTAACGAGTGCGGATCGGTATTTTGGCGATTAGCGCCCCAATAGTCTGAAATTACCCGGCCATGAAAAACTTTTTGACCAAGGTAGGTTCGCGGAAAAATTAGTACTTTATCACCTGGCTTGACTTTCCGAAGGTCTGTTTCATTGAAATTGGCTTGAAAATAGGTTTCATCCGTATCCACAAATGAGAAAAGTGGCTGGTTAATATTCACCGGGGTGCCAATACTTAAAAAAAAGTTCTGGATCACTCCGTCTTTTTCTGCATAAACAGTAGTCTCATCTAAGTCAACTTTGGCATTTTTAACTTTAGCATTTAAGGAAACAATTTCTTTTTCTATTGCATTTATCTGTTCTTGGTCAACTTCTACTTGCCTCATACTTGCTTGCCAATCCGCTTTTGCAGCTTTAGTTTCCTGTTCAGAATTTTGTAGAGTCATTAAAGAAATTGCTTTTATCTTATAAGCTTTTTGGTATTTCTCATCATCCTGCGCCAACTTAATATACGTTTCTTGCTTAGTTTTGGTTAACTCACTATCACGCAGAAGAGTTTTTTGCATTGCCTTTAATTTTGCTTGTTGTGCTTCCAAGTCAGCAGATAGCTGTTCATAAGCATATTGATATGGTTTATCAAAAACCGTAAATAACCGCTGTCCTTTCTTTACATAATCCCCGTTTTTCACATACAAGTTAGTCACATAACCATGAACTTGCGCAGCAACTGGCCGTACATTATTGACAACAAAAGCATTGTCGGTTACCGGAAAAAGATATGAAAATATATAAATTAAAGTGGTAATGGCACCAATGAAAATTACGCTATTTGCAAAAGTAAAGTAGCGGTTTATAATATGCCTTATTTTTCTTGTCATTTAGACGAATACCTTTTTTATTATAAATTACACAAAGCTACACTTGTATATAATCGTAAAATTTTTTTGTTATATGTTAAACGAGGTTATTTTCAGCTGGTAAATGAGTATGACTTACGGCTTTGCGCCAATTGGTTGGTATTTATATCCACCAGCTAAATTTTGATATAAACTAACTAACACCATCGCCTGCTGTAACTTTGCCTGATTAACACTAAGACTAAGATTGTCTAGCCCGGTTTTAGCCATTAGTAAATCACTATACGCCATTATGCCACTTTGGTAGAGCCCTTGCTGCAATTTATATTTAGCAGCTAAATCCGCATAAGCCTTTGATGTTTCGATATAGTTTTGAGAATAATAACGGTTTGCCGAAAAATCATTATCGACATCTTTTAATATCTTTCTCACCGTTTGGATGTACTTATATACATTACCTTGATAGGCGCCTTTTTGGGCCTCAATTTGGCCAAAAACACTAGGGTTTATCCCCCAGTTTAAATAAGCATCATTTAACGAAGTATAATTTGCCGGGTTACCTACAGTACCATTTCCACTGCTTCCACCATTAAAAGTATCTAGTTGCAGGGTGGGAAAAAGATTACCATAAGCAATACCTACTCCAGAATACGATGCTTTAACTGCATATTCAGCCATTATTAAATCCGGGCGATTCTGTAGTACAGTTGCCGGGAGACTCCCTGGTTTAAAGCGTACAAAATCAAGATTGGCAAAGTTATCACTAGCCGCTACCTTACCAGGGTTTTCATTTATGAGATAACGTAATGAATTCTGGGCCAAAGTTATATTATGCAAGGTAACATTTATCTGAGTTTGCACCATTTTTTCATCAATTAATATCTGGGCTAGCGAAATGTTATCCTTCACCCCAATTTCGATTTCTTCACGACTAATTTTTATTAAGGTCTGTAAATCGTTATCAAGGCCACGTAATATCTTTAGCTGCTCCTGGCTTGCTATTAAAGTAAAATAGCTGGCACTAATTTGCCCGATCAAGGTTAGCTTTACCCCGTCAACCATGGCCTTATTAATTTCTACATTATATTTTGCCTGTTCTTGCTGCTTGATCAATTTAAGAATATTAATAGTATACTGCGGCCAAATACCATAGAAAGTACCAATATTACCTAATGCCGGATTAGAGGTATAACCTGCATAAACATTTACAAATGGAATCCAACTTAACTGGACTTGTTTTAATTGTCCTTGCGCCTGCTCCAAATTGCTCAGTGCAATATTTAGATCTAAATTACTTTTAAGTCCGCTCTCGATAAGCCTATTAAGGTTTTGGTCATTAAACTGCTGCCACCAGGCTAGATATGGCAAACTTTCTATGGGCGCATAATTCGATGGAGCTGAATTAAATTGAGATGGAAGATTCACACCAGGTTTTTCAGGTGATTTTAGCCAGCTACAAGCATAAAGCATAACAACTAGGACCAATAAACCTATTCTAGTTATAATCCAACTTGAAAATGGTTTCCGGCATGGTTTATCAGTCATCAGGTTATAGCCCCACCCTGCAAAATAGTTATAAAACATTCTATCTGGTTTATTAGCCAGAATTGCTTAACAGCACCTGCTATTAATTAAAAAAAATTACAGTTTAAATTTTACTTCATGAAAGTAACTCAAAAATGGCTAATACTCAGTTAAAATTTGGAGACTAGCTTCAGTTATATAACTCAATCTCGGACACTTTTGTATTTGATACTACGTGCGACAGTTAATTTTATTAGATTTATTATGGGCGAGGAATAATTACATAGTCTTATATTCGTCATATTGAGTTATAAATTTAAGCTTCCCTCATAATAAATCAATTATAAAAGATATCCATTTTTACAATAGATCGATTAAAGTGTCTGGTATTAAGGTTATATGAGTAAATTTTTAAATTATGCGTGTAGTACTAATATCTTTTACGATTTAGCAACTATCTAGATTAATTTCGCAACTAGCCTTGTAATAGCTCGGTTTTTACGAATTAATTAGCAAAAATTATTTCCGATATTTTACTATATCTTCGCCATAAGTAGCTCAATATTACTTGATATCCGGAAGGCTAATTCAAGATTCAAGCCTTCCTAAATATATAAACCTATTTTTGTTTATTTCCATTTACAGATTTTAGAGCTTAGTGATGCCAATTCCACCAATACAACATAGAACTTGTTTTCGCTTGTTTAACTATAACTTAAGTAAACGGCGTAAGGAGTTACTTGTCAATTATTTCGCGTTTAATGGTTTTAACAAAGAGTCTATGGTAGAAGTACATAGCAAGGCCATTAGTAAATTATTGTTACTTAATCCAGAGCTACCAGATAAAGAGCTGTGGCAATCATTAAGCAAAATCAGACAAAAATATGATTTTGTTGATCAACTTTTTATGCGTAAAACAAACTGGTTAGATAACTTCTTGTTTAAGTTGAAATGCTTGTTAAGCCTAGAGACTAAAGAAGCAGCTGAAATTAAACGCTCTAGAGTTATATTAGGCCAGATAAAGTTATTATGTACTAGCCGCCAGACGATAAATCCAAGATTTTTACTTAAGCTTTGCCAACGTTTAGAGCTAATGCGTAATAAAATTTATAAGTTATGGTTCCTGGCTAGCTCTGAGCACTTAGATATGGATAAACAAGACTCTAAAAGCAAACATAGGCAACTAAATGAAATAATAAATTTCTTGGCAAATATTGGCTATTCTCCTCGTTACCAACTGGAGCTATCTGATGAGATAAAAGAAGCAATTAAGAATCATAACCAATATAGCAACATCCCATCCACTTCAGAAACACCTCAAATGTCCCCTCCACGTGGCAGCGACATAGGGAATATATTACTTAATTTATGGGTAGAATTTGTAAAGTTTCACCCAATATATGCAGGAATTAGTTTTGAGATAACCACCGCTAAAGCCAAAGCCATGCCATTGATTCAAGAGGACGTTGCTGCTAAGGAGCTTTTAAAACATTATAGTGACTTTAGAACATTAACTAATATAGAAGGTAAATCCATTCTTGAAATAGTCCAAGAACTAAAATTTTTGCTACTAAAAGTTGAGCCGGGTATAACTTTAAAAAAGTTACATTTAAATATTTCTGGCGATGAGTTAACCTTTACAACGCCAAGCCTGGTAATCGTTTTATATAACTATTTGCGCAACATTGAATATCAGCAAAACCATTTGATTAATGAAATGGCAACATCTATTTTCGAACCTGTCTATGATCTTATTAATTCAAATTTAATCGTTAGCTTAAAATGCAAACTAACAGATTTGGAAATAACTTACCCCACGGTATCGATAACCAGTCATTTAATTGGCTCTAAATGGCCAAATAAAATACTGGTCGCGAAAACCCCTGATAGCCAATATGTTGGTCTGCTGGCTTCTAATAAACCGAAAGAAAAGTGTAAAATGTATAATGATAACCAAGATAAAATTAATCTTAAAGAGACCGGCGGCTATAAATTGCTAGAAATCATGCAATTTATCAAAGATCATCAAATAACCACAATTCATCCGCTCTGGCAAGTAAACAGCAATTTCTTTATCGCGCCTAATCTTGGAACGTCTGTTGGACAACTAATTGGCCAATATAAATTAAACCCTGGCTTTGATTATAGATTTAACATTCGGCATTTTATTTCGGTAATATATGATTTAGAGTTGCTCCACTGTAATCATATTGTGCATGGTAATATTCATTTAAACAAGCTTTTTTACCTGAGTAGTAAAATTCATTTAGCTGGTAGCTCAAAAATGCAAGTCTTTACAGATATTATCACTACTACTCACCCGAGCAATAGCCAAAGCTGTTTAGCTGCTATTAAAGATGAAGAAATAAAAATCAATACGGACCGGCAGAACCTGTTAGGAATGATGATAGCCTGTAGTGCGATGAAGTTGGTTACAGATTTAACAGTCGCTGATATCCAAAATTTTATGAAATTCTATATTAGGGGAGGTAAATTTCAGCTAATAGAATTACCAACTAAGCAAACGGAAAAAAACGACATGAGCACTGAATGCTGCCCAAATAATAGCCAATCACTAATAATTGAGATTAGTAAAATGCCACATTCCAGCGTACTGAATTTTAATATAATATGTAAAAAAAACTTATCTGAGATAATTAATTTCCATGCTGATGATCCAATTCGGACGCCCAAAACCTCTTGTATTTTTTGTTGAAACTTACCAATTATTTAGATTATTTTTAATTACCCAATTGACTTCATCCTGGGTTAATACCCATATTGTCCAAATCCGTCCCTGATAATCTAATTGGATAGCAACTATCCCATTTTGTAAATTATATAGATAATTTTGCACATGAGTATTATTATAAGGGTCGCGGATAACTGAAGCCGGGCTCATCACATATACCCTAGATTGCAAGAATATCATTCCAAGCATTGAACTTAATAGATTACTTGGTATTTCCTGGATTGTAATTTGCGGATAATTGATTTTCTCGATTGAACCATAAATGGTAGCAGGCGGGAATTGGCGGAGTGCACTGGCATCAAAGCTCAAGCACACGCCAATTAAAATTAGTAACAGTCTAAAGTACGGCATAATCTAAGCTAGTTTAAGAAAAACTGGACTGAGGTTACGACCCTAACTTTTTTGTCAATATTGGCAGTATCATTAATAACCGAACCATCAGGTGAAGAAATTGTAAACATGCCTTGCGACGCTGAACGGATTTTGCCTACTTGGCTATTAGCGTTTTTTGCAAATGTTTCTGCTGCTACCTTGGCATTTCTAGTTGCATTATCAAGCATTTGGGCCTTAATTGAATTTAGCCCGGTATAAAAATAGCTGATACTATTATTAGTCACGATAACACCGTCATTAACCAGTTCACCAGCATTTTGGCTAACTTTGGCGACCAAATCTACATTGTTTGAAGAAACTGTTACACTATTAGTTAATTGATAATGTGGCAATTTGGCATTTGAAGTGCCATACTGGTTTGCAAAATTATCGATTACATTTAAAGCACCTTGCTGAATGCTGGCTGAATCAAAGCCATTTTTGACTAAGAAATCATTAACGGTCTTTTGGCTCTGGCTAATCTTTTGGTATAAATCTTTTAGATTATCACCGCTTACACTAAAATTAATGCTCCAGGTAGCCAAATCCGACTTAACATTCTGCTCGGCAAGGCCTTTAACTTCAACCATACGATCGAAGTTTTTGAAATACTTCATTCCCATATAAATTGCTCCGCCAGCTACACTTATCCCGATGGCAAGCAATAGCGCACTTATAATTCGACTAACACCTTGCATGATATACTCCTTTGCTTTCAATTACTATTTTCTGATATTTAATTCGCTATTTTATATAAATAATAGTGCCTGGTATTGCGATTGGGTTGGCATGCGAAATTTTAACCGATTTAGCTACTTCTATTAACTAAATTTCAACTTTGCGGCTGGGTCATAAATTGTGCTAAAATGGTGATATGTATTCATAAAATGAAAATTACCTCCTCCATAAATTGTACTTTGATTTTTAAAATACAAATTCATTCTAGAAACTAAAGATAAAATGAACAAAATCATAAATCAGCAAATAATAGATCAGGTACAAATTGACTATAATAATATTCCATTAGCCGTATTTTTAGTTGGAACTAACGGTTGCGGTAAAAGCTCCTTAAGGAGCTATCTAAATCTTAGCGATATACAAACAAATATAGACCCTGATTTTTTAAATAAAATCTATCAAGGAAAGTACCCTAGGTGCTATCAAATTGAAGCTGGCAAGCAAGCAATTAAGATGTATGAACAAGCCTTGAAGCAGGGATTTAATCTCTGCTTAGAAAGTACTCTAGCTGGAAAAGGCACTATGCAACGGATAATAGCTGCGAAAAGAGCTGGATACTATACTATTGCCTACTATATCGGTTTAAATAGTGTAGAGCTAAATTTGGAACGGATAGCAATGCGAGTTGCTAGAGGCGGACATGATATTCCAGTACGGACTGTACGTAAAAGATTTTTAGAATCAGAATCTAATCTGGTATATATTAAAGAAAATTTCGATGTCATTCATGTTATAGATAATAGCGAGGAATATTTCAAATTGGAGTATTCAATCATTGATAAATACTTAATGAGGCACTCCCGTAGACTAGGAAAATGGGCTACCATCTTATTGCCGAAACTGTGCCCTGCCACTTGAATTACTTACTAAATTATTGTAATAGAAACTTGGCTAATCGATCAAAGTGAGCTTTACGATAAAGGTAAGGTGAATGGCCGGCATCATCTACTGACAATACCTCGGTTAACAAATTGATTTGTTGCATCTTGTGAATCGTTGCTAGCGTTAGGATATCTGACTTTTGGCCATGAATAATTAAAGTTGGCGCAGTTACCGCTTGCCAGTACTGCCAAAATTCGATATTACCGTCACCCAGTAGCCCATCAGCCAAACTTAAAGCAATTTTAACATCGCGCTTTAATTCCCAGCGTTTAGCTGAATTTCTATGAAAAGAATTCATAACAACATGCTGCCATATTGTTTCATCAAAAATACCATCAGATAGTGAGTTTTGCTGAAAATACTCCCGAGCTTCCGCAAGACTTGCGAAGTCGGGTTGCTCTTTACTATAACCGGCAATCCGCAAAACCCCCGCTTTTTCTATCTCTGCGCCAATATCATTTAACACTAAGCGCCGGATCGGTTTATGTTCATAAGCGGCAAGGAACAGCCCTAAAAGCCCGCCAAGTGAGACTCCAACTAAGTCAATATTGGTTAATTCAAGTTGGCTAATCAAGGCGCATAAATCAACAAGATTACTTTCCAAATTATAGCCGCGATAGTCATTCAGATAATCACTATTACCACGCCCTGGCAAATCCGGTGCAACAATATAGTAACCATGTTGCAGCATATATTCAGCTAAAAAATCAAAATCGCGGCTATTTCGATTTAAACCATGAATACACAGTAGTACTTTATCGGCAGCCGGATCGCCCCAGGCATTATAGCTGATACGATAGGATTCTCCATATTGGTTGGTCTGCTGGATAAAATTGGTTTGCATATTCATGGTTAAAGTCCGTTAAAAGAGCAGCAACTTGCTACACTCTAATTATTAGAAAATCTTATTATTTTGCCAAAAAAATCAAAGTACGTAATATCACTTAATAATCAAAATTCTATTTTTCGTTTTTTAGGATAGAAGCTCCGTTATGGAGATAAACAATATCAGTTAACAGTTATTTTAGCAGCAATCATATTTATGCTTAGCCAATTTTGATAACTATTTTGCCGGGATATCGGTTAGCTTGTAAATCCGCAAACGCTTTATTGATATCTTCAAAAAAATACTCATTAAGCTGTGGCTTTTCAGCTACATTAGCTAAAAGATTAACTAATTCATTCCCCATTGCCGCCAAGTCGCACTGTGAAGAATAATGGTTAGACAAATATGCTCCGCCTAAGGCAACCTCGTGGAAGCCAAAGCCAGTAGCAAACTCTTTGATTGATGAAGTATTAAGCACCCCAACAATAGACGCAATTTGGCCATTAAATGCCAAGATGCCTAAATCTCGTTGCAAATTGGTTTTATTAGTAGTTTCCAGAATATAGTCTACTTTGTCTGGATAGTTGGCTGCTATCTCTTGATAGATATCCTTATTGCTATAATCAATCACGAAATTTGCGCCAAGCCTTTTTACATAATCAAGATTTTTTGCAGAACAAGTTGTAATTACTTCCAAACCTTTTGCCCGCGCAATAAGAATCGCAAAACTTCCTACTCCGCCACTACCAGCCTGAATCAAAATCGTGTTGCCTGTCTGAATATTCATTTTACGAATTAGCGCCTGATATGCAGTTAACCCCGCACAAGGCATGCTTGCCGCCAGCCGCAGGTCGAAGCCGTCAGGAATCTTAAAAATGGCATGCAGAGGAGCTAATGCATACTCAGCCAAAGCACCGCCAAAAGTTAAATTAGAATGGATAGCTACTTTATCGCCTATTTTAAATCCTGACTCCCCAGCTAATTCAATTATTTCGCCAACAAAATCCAAGCCGGGAATATAGGGGTAAGACCAAATTGGTGGCGGATTTGCAATAAGCTTATAATCAACGGGATTAAGGCTAGCGTAAATTACTTTAACTAACGCATGCTTGGGTTTCAGCTCTGGAATCGCGATATCAGTTAGCGTTAGTTGCTCTAATCGGTCATTAGGATGCTTTATTACAGCTGCTCGCACGAGAAACTCCCTTATAATTCTTATACTAAACCTGATTCATTAGATTATTTAAGTGAATTTTTAATCAATTTAGTATAATTGTAGCAAACCTCCCAGAATTATTGATTATCTTTTAATAATAAATGCTAGGTTCCCGAGTAATCGACTGATCAATTTCATTTTCACTATCATTACCATCATTTTTTTCATAAATTTGTTCTAAATGCTGCTTAAGCTGCTCTAAAAAACTATTACGAATAGCTTCAGATATTATGCTTTCATTTGCCGAATCTTCGATTGGAAGATAATAGCATCGTAAAATCTTAGCCAGCCAGTCGAGATTTCTTAAAAAAGCAATTTCGATATACCCAGAGTGTGCAATAGCTGTATGATTTTGCCGGCTAAATTCTTCTTTAATATTTTCATATTGCTGGTTTAAACTTTTTTTAAATGTTGACAGAAATGATGTTACCTCTGACGGAACCTTTCCAGGGTGGTTATTAAAGAGATAATTAACTATAAAACCAAGTAGATGCGGGATGCTATTTAATTGGCTTTGATGATCAAATTTGTCATCTATTTCATTTAACCCAGCTGGAATTACGAAATCCAGGTAAGCCATCAGTATCTCATAAAATAAACTGGCGTTTGGTTCGTTATTGTTCTTGAAGTTATTTATTTTATCTATTAATACCTGGAATTTTTTGCTCTGCTCTGCAGGCGGAGTACTTATTCCATTTCTATTTTCGTTCTTAGGGCACTTAACTTTTTTCTCAATCTCAGCTACTATAAAAAGTAATTGGCTATTGAAATTAGCCGTAACGATAAAATCAAGAAACTCTCGACAACGATTATAGTCTCTCAGGTCTACAATTACCTGTTCGTTCTTAATGGCGCGCTGATTGGTGCTGCTTTCTTTGGTTTCTAAATATACCAATCTTAACTTACTATTAATAGCCAATTCAAAGTCCTTATCTTTATATAAAGTTATTCTGCCAAGATAAAAGGGTGCCTGTTGAAGCTGTCGAAGTTCATTTGTCAATCCTGCAATCAATACTTTATGATGTCTTGATAAAAAAATTTTTTCAAATCCACCATTTATACAAAATTCATTATACTTGAAATTTAAGCTATTATTTATAACCTGCTTAAACCCAGATAATTTACGATCATAACTTATAGCATCTTTAGTTTCTTGATTAGGTAGATACCTCTCAAACTTTTCAAAAATCTCCCTAAACAATTGAATAAGCGAGACATCTTGAGAAGAATCAAGGTTATCGGACTTATATACCTTATTAACACCTTGTGAAGGTAGATTAGTTTGCGAATACTCTACACTATTTAAATAAGAGGAAAATTTTTTCACAAAATTCTTTGCTAACTGAGCATCGATTACATCTGGCTGTACAATTTGAGGACCAGATTTAAAGTACCTATGGCAAACTAAACCGCACAATTTACTTTTAACTTTTAAGGCCTTGTTTTCTTTTATTGCTTCTAACCGTTCAATAACCCCATCTGCCATTTGCTGCCATGTCAAAAAATAACCGGGTGACTGTAAATTATATCCGACTACCCTTTTTATCTCTTCATAATATCTAACGTCTTTCGGATTAATCAGTTTATTTTCATCTTCACAATTAGAAAAAAGCTCAACATATTCCGAAACAATTTTTACGATTAAAATACTCTTTTTTTCTTCCTCGCTTGCAGTTACCCATACGCAATTAAAATCCGGCTTTAGAGTTTCTTTAAGTTTTTCTTCATTTGATTCATTTCCTGTACCAGAGTTCTTTTTCTCATTAAATTTAAAAGAACAATATGAAGTATTTAATTTTTGACGATATCTATCCAGACTTCCTGGATCTTTTCTTGGATCCAGGCTTTTAATAAAATCAATTTCTTCCATAATTTTAGCGGATACTTGCTGCAATTTAATAGCAGCCCCTTGTTGCATATCTAAATATCGATTTGCAAAACTAGCTGATACGCCCCAGTTGATCATTGCCAATTACCCCCTCATAATTTTTCGCTGTATCTCTAAAGACAATAATTCAATACCAAGCACTTCCATCTTTGTAGTAAAACAAAACATGTTTTATCACAATTAATTTACATTATATGTAGATCAGCTACGCACAATTGGGTATTAAGCGATAAAAGTGTCCGGTACTTACCAATTGTATATTGCAAAAACTAATTTATTATTGTTGTGTTAAAAAATTTGCTTAGTATATAGAGGATAAATAAGATGATTTGTAATATATTCTTAATATTAGCATCGTTAATTTAATTATTTTCTTGCTTTTATAAAAATGGCTTAGATTCAGCTAATAGTTAGTCATATTTTAACAAACACAACCAAAATAATGATATCAGTAAATATACGAGTTAACTTTTTTTTTATAATTCTATTTAATGTATAGTACTCGAATATTAGTTCTGGTGAAGTATTAAGGTAATTTATTAATTATAATAAGATACCCGAGTCTATACTTTTTCTTATAATCAAAAAAGTATAGACTCGGGCACAAAGAATTACATTCAAATTTCAGGACAGTTATTGATAACAGTAAGGAATTTTTAAGCCTTTTTCCAGTTATCTTTCAGGCCAACTGTTTTATTAAATACCGGCTTTTGCGCGCTAAAGTCAAAACGATCCGCTACAAAATAACCCACCCGCTCAAACTGGAAGCGGTCTTCTGGCTTAGCGTTTTTAATTGCCGGTTCAACAAATGCAGTAACGATTTTAAGTGACTCAGGATTGATAAACTCTTTAAAGTCTCGCCCTTCTACGCTATCTGGCTCCTCGACAGTAAATAATTGCTCATACATGCGAACTTCAGCAACTATTGCTTTCATTGTGCTAACCCAGTGAATAACGCCTTTAACTTTACGACCTTCAGGATTTTTACCTAAAGTATTATGGTCAATTGAACAGTGAAGCTCGGCTATTGAACCATCAGAGTTTTTGATTACTTCATCACATTTAATCACATAGCTATGGCGTAAGCGTACTTCCCCACCTAATGTTAGCCGCTGAAAACCTTTTTCAGGGACTTCCTGGAAATCATCTGCTTCAATATAAATTTCTTGAGTTAGTTCGCATAAGCGTTTACCAAATTCAGGATGTTGTGGATGAAAATCAGCCTCGCGTGAACCTGTGTCAATACCGAAATTAGTAAGAACTACTTTTAATGGCTTAATTACCGCCATAATCCGCGGTACCGAATTTTCTAAATCATCACGTATTGCTGCTTCTAAAAAGCTTGGCTCAACAATATTTGGTGATTTTGAAATCCCGCATCTAGTTGCAAATAAGCGAATGCCGGCAGGGGTGTAACCGCGTCTTCGCATTCCAGAGATAGTTGGCATTCGAGGGTCATCCCAACCAGAAACCAGGCCTTCCGTTACTAACTGATTTAGCTTACGCTTACTAGTGACAGTATAATGTAATTCTAAACGGGAAAACTCAATTTGGCGCGGACGACCAGGTAGCAGCCCGGCACTATAAAGATGATCAACAACCCAATCATAAAGCGGACGATGATCCTCAAACTCCAAAGAACAGCATGAGTGAGTAATCGACTCCAGCGCATCAGAAATACAATGGGTATAATCATACATCGGATAAATACACCATTTATCGCCAGTTCGGATATGATGAAACCGCCGTATCCGGTAAATTGCCGGATCACGCATATTCATATTTGGCGATGCCATATCAATCTTTAAGCGTAAGATTTTAGCACCATCAGCAAATTCACCATTACGCATCCGTTCAAAGAGTTCCAGATTCTCAGTAATACTTCGTTCGCGGTAAGGGCTGTTCTTGCCAGGCGTAGTTAAGGTTCCACGATACTCCCTTAATTCTTCCGGGCTTAGATCATCTACGTAGGCAAGGCCTTGTTTAATAAACCAGATGGCAAACTCATACAATTTTTCAAAATAATCTGAAGCATACTTAACTTCGCCATTCCAGTTAAAACCCAACCACTTAATATTATCTTCAATGCTACGCACATATTCGTCATTTTCTTTTTCCGGATTGGTATCATCAAAACGCAAATTGCATAAACCATTATAATCTTCAGCTAAACCAAAGTTATGACAGATGGCTTTGGCATGTCCGACATGCAAATAGCCGTTGGGTTCAGGCGGAAAACGGGTAATAATTTTTGAATGCTTACCGGTTTTTAAATCATCTTCGACAATCGCACGAATAAAGTTACTTGCAGTTAGGGTTTCCTTCTCTATTTTTTCCGACATTTCATTTCCTATTTAGTACTATTTATTATTTACTTTCAGTGCCATCCTTAAAGGCGGTATCTAAAACTTCGTCAATCAATGAAGTATAAAATGCTTGATGTATCTCATGAGCAGTCTTAGTTAGCTTTCTAGTAATAAAATCTAGTTTGGCTAATTCAAGGCGCTGCATATTCTCACCATGTATCTTCATGATCTCGGTTTTAACACTTGCAACCTGGCTGGTAACTTGCTCAATCTGGCTATTAAAAGCCTTAACTTCCAGGTTATGCTGGTATTTAAGTTCGCGTAAGGTCATATTTATCTGCTTTAATTGAAGCTTAACATTTGTCTTATTAGCTGCAGCAATCTCACTTTCAAGCTTAGCTTTCACTGCTGGATTGTAGTCAAGCTTGGCGACAGATATTAATAACGTTTGCTTGTTATCGACGAAGTTATCTTTCGTAAGACCCTTGACTACATCAATAATCTGTGAGTTGGTGTTTTTTTGAGCCACAATCTGCTGGGCTGAGTCCTGCAAATTATCTAGCTGCCGGTCTATAGTTACTAACTGGTCATAAACACGGTTTGCAATTAATTTATCGTTATAACGCCCATAAATAAAATCAGCGATAAATAAAATAATAAGCACTACAATAGCGATATACAATGATTTACTATATGCTTCCCTTTTGTTCAAATTTGCCATTTTAATATATTTACACCTTAATTTAAAAAATGCTTTTTTGCTAACTTAATAAATTTAAGCTCTATCAAATAATAACTTAGTGTAGCCAAAAGCGTCGTAACCACAAGCGTTGTGGCTTTGATTATTACAATATTATAACTTGGTAGGAATAAATAACTTATAGTATATAGTAGCGGCAAATGGAATAGATAAAGGGAATACGAAATCCGGCCATAAAATCTAAAGCCAATAAAATTCAATATTACCTTCAGGCTACTATTATGAATACAACTTAATATTAATAACCCACTACCTGCACCAATAAGTAGCTCATGGATAAGTCTGCTCGTTATTTTACCAAAAAGTAAGAAGTTACTAAAATATAACATAAGCGCAAGAACTAAAAATATAGGATTTGCAAGAAATTTTAGCTTTTCAGTATAATGGTAAATTAGCATACCAAGAATAAAATACCATACGTAATATAAGATAGCCACCCACGGGTTATCTAAAAATATCCCTTGAAGCCAGAACCAATAACTTAGTGCAACTAACACACTCACTAAAATAATATTAATAATGGCAGAAGCCTTAAATAATCCCCAAAGTAAAAAAGGAAATACCAGGGATATCCATACCTCATAAAAAAGTGTCCAGATTGCAACATCCAGGCTGCTTCCAGGATGGGAAATTATAGTTAATGATCCCCACAATAAAGTATTATCAAAATGCGTTTGCGACCAAATATAAAACCAGCGGGTTAGCCCATGGTGGAGAAGCGCCGATGGATGAAAGCGGCTAATATAGATTAACATTGTGGCTGATAGTAGAATAGCAACGTAATACGCTGGATAGATCCGCAGTATTCTTTTAGCAATAAACTCCGGGTAAGTCCTGAAATTAAATTCGCGTAATTGGTGGCTAAGCACGAAACCGCTTAATACAAAAAAAAGGATAACCGCCTCATGACCGGCACAAAAACATAACCAGGGTTTTAAGCGGCTGTCGGATGGATGATTCATCTCCCAAAAATGCTGGAAAACCACCATTAAGGCAGCAATACCGCGAAGCGAATCTAGCGCCGTAAATTTATGATTATGATTTTTATAATTTGTCATGCAATTGTATATAAGATATTTATAGCTATCACTTTATATGATAGCCTAATTACTAAATAGAATAATAAAGCGCTAAGGAAATATTCATTGCTTTATTGCTGGTTTTTAGGCGGGGTAAGCTGGTTTTCCTGTGGAAATTCTTCATTGCTTGCTGCGCGCGAACCGACCGTTGGATTATCCGGATCCTGTGCATAACCAGATGATGATTGGCTGGTAGCTGCAGGCTGGCTATTATTATTGCCAAACATTGCACACCCAGTAACTAGAAGCAGCGGGAGAAAACTGATGGTAATAGTTTTTTTAAGCATTATAAGTCAACTTTTAAAATATTACTTAGAAAGTATAGAGTCGCAATCTTAATACCGAACACTATTATTGTATATGTAATTAAAAAAAGCATATTTTTATAAATTGATTAATGCTAATAGTAGCTGATAAAAAGCGCCCAGTTTTGAGATTTGCAATAAGTTATTATTAATTCAAATTGAGTATAACATGAAAACTTAAGAATGCGCAACTTTACGGGCAAAGACTTTTATTCAAAAATTTAAGCATTTTAGATACCAATTAGGAAATCTAAATAATTTGCAAATTGCCCGGTTGAATCTGAAGGATTAATCTTATTGCTATTCATTATTATATGTTTTAGCATTGGTACCGCACGCCATTCGGGTAATAATCTAATCTGCTTTAAACTATTTACTTCCTCTTGAGCTGAATATAGTGCCATTATACAAGTTTCTGCAGTTTTGGTATATGAGTCAAGACGGTCTTCCTCACTAATTTCATTTCTGCACAAATCGCCAAAATATTTGCCACCAATTAAGGCTCCAGAATTGAATAATCCGACTGCGCTACCAATAGCGGCACCAACCAATGCCCCCGGAAAACCACCATTTATATAACCTAATAAACTTCCAGCTATTGTCCACAATGAGTAATGAAAAAGGATAATACATTCCTTCTCCCCAAAACTACTATATACACCGTTTAAACGATCATTTCTTACCCGTTTTATAAATTCATGGCCGTAACCAACCCCAAATATGCACGAACCGAGTAAATAAATAGGTAAGAATAAAAACGCCACGCCACTAGCAAGTCCACCAAGAAACACACCAATAAATTCAGCCGGAAATTTATAGAGTATCTTTTTAATAGTTTTGCCATGGTTTTGACGGATATTCATACTTAAAAGGGATAAATGCAATTTATCTATAAACTCTGCTCTATTTTTTTCTGGAATAGCTAGATTATTAGTAATTTTTTCCAGAAGCTGATATAGTTTGTCTAAGGATATTTTATTTTTAACTAAGCTATCATTCCTACTTTGTAAATTTACTAGTTTAATTGCCGTAAAAAGCAGGCACCTTATTTGTCTTTGCTTTTCAATATCTTTGGTAGAAATTTGCATACCCAAAGTTCTAAAAAACATTATGGCATTATCCTTATATTTTTCTAACTCAGTCATTATATTATCAATTGCCTGCTCTTTAAGCTCATTGCCCTTACCAATACTTTCTTCTGTGGTATCTGAATAAAATAAGCTTGAGTATTTTTCAGCTTCGGTAAATAAAATTTCATTTATCCGCTTTAGCTTTTGCTGTTTAACAACTTGGCTATCATTATCTTTAATTCCAGAAAGTAATTGTTTTAAAAGATTAAATTGCTTTTCATCAGCACAGCGAAGAGTTAAGCTATTTTCATTAAAATATCCCTTCTCACATTGAGTGGCTAACTCTGTTTTTATGTTAGGGTCTGTAGAGATTTTATTTATTGACGGATAATTATTAACTAGTTGGCGGTGGATTATTTGATTTATGTTCATATTGAGCCCCATTCTTTAGCAGTCTAAAAGTGTCCGGTATTGAGAACTTAAACGCTTGATTAAGAAAAGTTTAGCATTATATTTATTAATTAGCCAACTATTTCTTTCCCACAAATACTTAGCGACTCAAAATATGCTTCTAGTTCTAAATGATGATTATTTAACTTATGTCGCGCACCATAATAAATTTAATTTGTTTGAAACTTAATCAATAAGATTTTAGTTAGGCTGGCATTATATTTACAAAAAATTTAACTTACTGTGATAAAATTTAATCATGTTAGTTTCACCGCAATACCAAAGTAAATATAACTTATATAGCCAACTAGAAAATGAAGAGTTTCTAATCCACTATATCTGGTACTTAGAGCATTTATTTTCTAACGAACTCGCGTTATTGAAAAACTGCAATCGTGAATTTATTGCAATAACAGACTTAATGGCAAAGGAATTCAACCTTGGCTCAAATATTTTAGGCAAAACTTTTGATACTGTAGAAGACATTCCAATCGAGGTTAGACAAGAAATAAAAAGCCAAGAGATTAAACTATTAAGTGAACAGACGCCGCAAGTATCTTTATATTTTTATAAAAAAGATAATCTGATAAAGAATTACTTAGTCAGAAAGCGGCCGCTAGTTAATCCACACACCAAAGAAGCGGTTGGGATTCTTGTAAATACTGAAGCCGTAATCCCAAACATCCATCGTAAATTCATTATGAGCCAGTTTTTAGGCTTATCTAAGCAAGTATTATCTTATTATAAGCCAAATTTACCGGCAATTCAACAACAGATCTTATTTTGTTTATTAGTTGGTATAAATAGCCGTAAGGAAATAGCCGAGACTTTGACTAATATTACTGGAAATACGGTAACTGAAAACCAAGTTAAAAATTCGTTGCAAGTCTTATATAATGAATTTGGCTGTAATAATGCAACTCAACTAGTAAATCTTGTTTTAAGTGACCAAATTCCATTTGAGTTACCTGATTCGACAATCCCTCCGGGAAATTACCTAATCTAACTATAGCTTTAACGAGTCTACACTTTTTTAAAAACTATACCAAGTCAATTTTATAATTTCAAATAAGAGTAGACTCCATTTTCATGAATTACTATATTAATGAATGATTATTACATCATTTCACCCCTAGTTATTTTCATTGAAGCATATTACTGAATGTTACATTGTAGTTCTTGCTAATTCCGCACGTAAAAGTCGAGCTCATATCATCAAAGGGATAAGTATAGCAAGTTGGACAAGTCATTTTTAGCCATGTAATAGTTGGTAATACATTACTCATCCATGTTGGTCCAACAGTAATTACCGGTTGGGAAACCCGCGTAATGTAGCCACCACTTTCCAAATTCCAGGAAACCCCTCCACAGGCAAGAATAGGATTACCTGCGGTAGTAACCGGTGTAGGCTGCCCTGCGTAGGAACTAAAGGCATTATCTATGCATAGCTGCAAATCGCCAACACTAAATAAGCCACCAGTTACCGGGTTTGTCGTTGATTGGGTGAGATTAAATGGCAAATTATTTAGGTTTGTCCCGCTTTGATTTAGCCCAAAAATGCTATCCACTGTAATCCATGCGATGTGGCTACCGCAATGCTTAATATAACTGGCAGAACTATTATTAATTGTCGTAGAGCCACTTAACTGGTTAAAAGCAGTTCCAATCCAGTAACCGCATTTTTCAGGAGCGCTACAGTCACTATCTTTGCTACAGCTTAAAGCACTAGCTGAATATTCAACCCAACGATAAAATGACGTTGCAGATTCAGCAGATACGCTAACGCCAATTGGAAAAGAACTTTCGTTTGGCAAACTTGACCATAATGCAGGCGGCAATCCGGCATTATTTTGGTTAGTTTGTGACCAGCCTCCCGACTGTGGCTGGCTGCTGCCCGCAGTACCGCAGATAAAAGCATTAGTCACAGAGGGCTGTATTGTAGACGGTCCGAATGCGGCAGCAAAGTTTATACCATTAATTATCGAAACATCATAATAATCAACATGCCCGCGTTGGAAGGTAGCTTCAGCCAAAGTGTTTACCCCAGGACTTCCCCCTGTGCCAGGCCCACACTGCAACCCACCATTCTTACCATTGCAAGTTGCATTTTCACAAATACCTGTCACTGGATTACAATTAGTTCTGGCAAAGAAGTTTCCTGACCAAATTATTCCACTAGGGTCGTTCTCTCCGCTTGAAGCAGAAATATTGATGGTAGCACTACCATTAGGGGATATTTGGTAATTATTACTACAATTGTTGCCACATACCGGAATGGGCGAATCATAATAACAGTAATAAGGTGAGGTTACATTTGGTGATTCACCACCTTGTAAGCAGGTTGAACCTATCGGGCAAGCAGCTAAAGGATTACTAGGACCACACAAGGATCCGCCGCCCGGTTGTGTATTTGCGGTTGGCGTACCAGGAATTACAGCGGGCATTGTCGGGCTTATATAGGCATTGGCGCCGCCAGTTGTAATACCGATAAAAATATTATTGGTTGAACTATTTGTAAAAGTAATGGTTCTTATCGCGGGATCTTGTGGCTTAACAGTTAAAACTAAATTATTTATAGGATAGCTTTGCCCATTATTAGCATTTGCAGTAGCAGATATTGTAGCGCTGCCACTACTAAGGGCACGAATCCCCAAGCCGCAACTTAAGGCATTTGGATATGTCAAAGTACAGCTGGTAGAGGCAGAAGTCTGTATATTAATATTATTGCCTGGACTATAACTATAAAAAGAAACTATACTGGGATTACTTGAATTTAGCGTAATATTAACTGTCCCATTCATTGCTACATTATTCCAGTTAACAAATAATGGCGCATTCATGCCAAGCGGGATTGAAGCATTATCCGGGTTTGCGGATGAGGATGTTTGAGTAGTTAACTGAATTGTTCCAGGCATTGGAGTTGATTCAGGGATAGCGGTTATTAATGAGGTGCCATAAGAATGCGAAGAAGTTATGGCGCCCACAATATTTGCATTTAAAGTTAATGCTTGGTTAATTGCATTCTCTGGGACTGTAAAAGTTAAGCTACAGATAGGTTGTTGCGTAGTTACCTGGCACTGGCTAGCAGAACCATTTATAGGTGGATTTGGCGTTACATTAAAGTATGCCTGGGATGCGTCAGTTATTTGCGAGCTGAATAATAAACCGCCCCTAACATTAATAGTATAATTACCATTTACCGCTTGATAACTGGAAAAACTAACCGTTAAGTTTGCACCTGACTCCATCGAAGATGGGTTAGAAGTTATAGAGCTTTCAACGCCTAAAAAACCATAAACCGGACTATTAGTCACTACTGCGTCTAAGCTAGACGAAATTTTGCCATCGGCTAAGGTAACTAAACTTACATTTCCATTTTTTAACCCGTAAATGGTCACTGGGCAGTATGGGTTTGTATTTGATAGATAGCATTTGCCTGGTGTGACCTTAGCTAATTCTGGATTGCTCGAATCAATAGCTACAGTTACACTGTTGCTAGTTAGTGGTTGGTTAAGAGTAAGGTAGAGTTGTTGAATACTACCCTTTGTTACAAATAACTGGCCACTATAATTAAATGAATAACCACTCGTGGTAGTAAAATTACTATTCGTCGACTGGCTACCACCATTAGAACATGAGGATAAACCACCATAGCCAGTTAATAACATTAAAAATAAAATAGCGGTTCTTTTATTCATGATGTCCCAATCCCTTACTCTTTAAAATTTTTACCGCAAACAATCTTGAATATCAATTATTGCTAGTTTAAATTCAAGGTTATTCACCATTTATATGAGAAGAACATCAAAATCTATAATAATTTTACACATACATTTGGATCTCGTAGCATAAAATTGCCATTTAGGCTCACATTTATATGCAGAAATCAATCCTTTTTAGCCTGGACTAATAGTGAATGCTAGTAATCCCAGATAAATCGTAATTAGTTTATAATTGTTGTCAAAATACTAATTCCCTTTGGATAAAGTGCTATTTTCTTTAATAAAGGTATCCAGGCCTTTACTTAAAATCTGTAATACACTCATTGATTCGTCACTCTTGTAAAAAGTTTTATTGTAATAACTCCACCAAGTATTTTTATGTAATGAAAAAACTCCAGGGAAAAGCCAAGGTTTATGACTAGTTAAATAATGAATAATACTAGGTTCGTTGATAGACCTTCTTACCACCTCTGCATTATAAGGACTCTCCCTGCCAATCGTCTCTAGTGTCTTTAAATAACCTATGCCTATAGGATTTCCCTGTACCCACATACTATTAAATTTGGGATCAAGCATTAAATAGTCTGGAAATATTGCATTTAATATATCTTGGTCTGGAAAGTTTAACTTCATCGTATTATTTAAATAAATAGCATCAACTAATAAGTCTGAGTTTCGAATCAAATCTAGGTTCATAACTAATACACCTGAATTAAAGTAATAACTATTTATTCCTAAATCCAGTCTTTGCTTATAACGTAACTCAATAGGTTCTTGTAATGTTGATGGTTCAGGAACTGCTGCCAACTTATAATCCGAGATATCACACTCCCATAAGCTAGTAATATTGGCATTTATGATAGTATCAGCATCAAGGTAGATTACTTTAGAAATACTTTTAGGCAACAAATAAGGAATATATATCCGATAAAAAATCGAAGTTCTAAAATGAGCAGTTAAAGAGTTTTTATTTTTTTGCGGCTCATCTAGCTTCAAAAGGTATTTATATTTACCAACCGGGATTAAGCAAAAGTTAATATCTTGACCGGTAAAAAAGCCCAGTAAAGACTGAAAATCAACTTCTGCTAACTCATCATAAATAATAAAGACATTTAATTGCTGACTTTCACCTAAATTCTCAACCATTGATGTAAGTGAGACCACCATTGGCATAAAATAATACTTATCAATACAATAGCATACATTAATTTGTTTATCCAATCTATGCATCCCTTCCAAAATATTCTCTTATAAGGCATCCTTCATGATTGTAGTTAGTAGCCTAACTACAATCATGAAAATAAAATACAAACCCCCGCTGCTTACTGTTTAGCAGCAGTAATTACATTATAAAAACCGATACCATTAACTTTCGCCCCATTCGGAAAACCATCAACCGAGCTAGTTTTTTGCAATTCTCGCCAACTACCTGCAGTATAATCATATTCAAACATACTATTCTTACTCATGAGATTGTAGTCAAAATCTGGAACTACATGGAAAACGCTGTTATTCAAATTATCAATATAATTAAATATATATAATTTATTATTTACTTTGTCAATAAATGGAGTTAGTTGGACGCCATTAGGGTTGGTATTAGTTTCATATGCTATCTCTTTCCAAGAATTTTCGGCTTTATCAAACATCAAAATATTGAAGTAGCCGGCATGGGCAGCTTCCGGATATGTATTTCCACCAAAATTAATTTGGCAGGCAGTAACTTGATTCAGCGTTGGCTTACGGAACATGAACAATTTACCATCGTCAGTTGCTACCAGATTTGACCAGGTTCCTGCGGGGTTGAAACAGTTTTCCAAGGTACCGAGCGAAACTGGAGTTTCGGAATCGCCAGGATAATATTTAATATTTTTTATTGATGAAGTTGTAGTATTAGTAATTGCATATGCTCCAGACAAACTTGGCGCATAATCAGGAGTATAAGAACCTGGTGAAATATATTCGGCAAAACTACCACCTGCGTCGATATCTACATTATATATCTTGTTGCCTTGGTTCCCACCTTCACTTGATAAGCCGAATAGTTTTTGGCCATTAGTTTTAAAATAATTTAAAGAGATGCTCGCTGGCATAGTATATGTACTTACATTGCTATTATTGGCAGCTATAAGATACATGCTCCGGTTACTCGATGCTGATGAATTTGATTGGGCTGTTAAATATAAGCTTCCTTTATCACTATTGATAAGTCGGTTTACTTCATAGCTACCGATTGTAAGTAATTTCATGATAGGGAAAATAGTTTCATCTTTAGTCCAAATTGCCCCATTATCACTAGTATAAAGCGCAGCGGATGAATTTGAATAACTAAATAAGGACGCAAATTTCTTTTGAGATACGATGTTAAAAACATCTAATTTTTCCAGTCCCTGATTATAGCTACTACTAATCCGAATTTGGCCTTCCTTTTGTTCCCCTGCAACTACGTCTATTTTTGCAGCGATATAACAGCTTGAAGCTGCATCTAATACTAAATCATTCCTACATGGCAGTAAATTGTCAAACAGCAAGCTGTCACTAACAAGAGTAAAACCTTGGCCAACTTTCTCAACTTTAGCAACAACTGCTTGCTTGTTGCCATTATTCTTAACCTGAATCAGTTCGTATTGCTCGTTATTGAGCATACCAGGATAGATTTCAGAAAAATGAGGCACAACTGAAGTAGTAATATCGCTGCCTGCAACTACGGCAGGCACTCTAAGCTTGGCTATGGTCCCTTGTGGGGTAGTATACTCAATTTCAAATATAATTGATTTATCATCATCTTGTTCTGTTATGCCATTTATAGCAATATTGAAACTACATGTAGTATTCGGTTGCAAGCTCGCATTTAGGCAGCTGCTACTACTTTGATTTAACGTGATTTTATTAGCCAAGTCACCTGTTGAAGGAATCAACAAACTAAGACCAGTAGCTCCTCCGTTCCCGCTATTATTAATAGTAAGCGTAGCTTCGGCAGAACCCGGATAAAGTGATAGGATACCATCCGAACTAGCCAATGAAAGACTAGCTGAAGTAGTGGGGGTAGTTGTACCGCCCCCACTACTGCTATTACTGCTACTCCCGCTCCCGCCGCTGCTACAGCCACTTAATGCCAGTATCATACTGGGGATTAATAATGCTATACTTTTCTTTTTTAGATTGAAATTCATTTAATTCCTTTCAAAAATGATAAATTTCTCTATTAAAAAACTAATGTTACGCACAACTGTGATTTAATAAGTTTCAATTTATTCTGTTAGATGCCTAATTTATACGAATTATGGAGGGTATTAGACTTTTAAATAAGGTAGTCCTCCACCAAATAAATTGATTTATACTTTACTAATCTGTAACAATAAAAGTATGTGGAATTAAGCTATATGCTTTATAACTCAAATCTAGTATGCTTCATAATTCACATCAATTTATAAACATTTAAAATATATCCTGAAATCATGAGAAATTTACTGAAGTGTGTAACATCTGCTAATAGCACAGCCGTTTACTTTTTTGAGTTAAATTCTTAATAAAACTAAGCGGTTGCATCTTTCGATCCTATTTATTTGATCAAGGGATAAGGTTAATTTAAATTACAAATTATGACCATAGACAGTTTTGTCTATTGAATACCTTTATTCTTAAAACTTAAAGCATAACTTAAAATATAAAAGATTCAATATTCGTTAATAAAAATATTAAAATAAAAGCGTTACAAACCAAAACCATATTATGAATGACATTAAAAATTCGATAATCAGATCAAGATGTGTCTCCAAAATTTTAACCTTGAGCGATCCTTGCTGCCTGTGCTAGAATCCGCAACGATGCTTAGGAAAATCAGAAAAATCGTATGGGGGACAAAATGGGGTTAATAAAAATTGCCAAAACTAAATATATAGATCTTAACCAATCAAGTAATATCCAAGTAAACTTTGCGACAGAAAGGGCAGCTAGAGTGGTAAAACTATTCGCCCACTTACTCAAAAGAAGTTGCCAGCCCGAAGATTCATTCAATCAGGCAAGTAATCTCGGCGATAAGCAGGAAAAAACTATTTCCAGCTATTAATTCTTATAGCCATTAACTATTAAAATAATTAAAATCATTAATTGGATTTATTTTTCTCCAGGCTATAAAATAACTTCTGTAAAAAATAAATAGTTAACCAACACATTAAAGACAAAAAATTAAAAAGGAGTCTATTATGTTATCAGTAGGAAAAAAATTTCCGGAATTTGAATTAACCGCAGTAACAGGCCAAACTCAAGAAGATTTTAGCCAAGTGAATTTAGGTACTTATGGTAATAAGTGGAAAATCATATTCTTCTGGCCTAAGGATTTTACTTTTGTTTGCCCTACTGAAATTGCGGGGTTTGGAAAATTAGAGCAAGACTTTAAAGATCGTGATGCAGTATTAATCGGCGCCTCAACTGATAGTGATTTTGTTCATGCAGCTTGGCGTAAATCACATGATGATCTTCGCCCGTTAACCTTCCCTTGGTTAGCTGATATCAAAAAAGATTTAGCTAATAGTTTAGGAATATTAAATGAGGAAGCTGGTGTTGCTAATCGTGCAACCTTTATAGTTGACCCTGAGAATGTAATTCGCTACGCAGAAATGACCGATTTAAACGTAGGTCGTAACCCGCAAGAAACCTTGCGTATACTGGATGCATTGCAAACTGATGAGTTATGCCCTTGCAACTGGCAAAAAGGCGATGCTACTTTATAACATCGATAATTAACTTTTTTTAATATAAGCCAAAAGTTCGGGGAAAGCTATCTCCCCGAATGCTTAGATACAAGACAATAAATGAAAGTGAGCTTATCATGAATTTCGAAACTATTTTAAATGCTGTTCCTGACTATGCTAAGGATATTAAGCTGAATTTAAGCAGCTTAGCCAATAATCATGCACCATTGACTGATACTCAGTTTGCTGGAAGTGTTTTAGTTGCTGCTGTAGCAACCAAAAATAGCGCATTATCTAAGCACATTAAACAAGCAGTTAGTGACACTCTAAAAGATGCTGAAATTAATGGGGTTTATGCAGCAGCTTCGATTATGGCTATGACAAATATATATTATCGGTTTCAAGACTTAGTTGAAGATAAAAGTTATAGCACTATGCCAGCTGGGCTTAGAATGAATATTCTTCGTGATCCTGGAGTTGATAAGATTGACTTTGAAATGTGGTCATTAGTTGCATCCATCATCGGCGGCTGTCATAAATGTGTTACTGCGCACGAGCAGCAGTTAGTCAAAAATGGAATTACAAAAGAAACAGTTCAAATTTTAGCTAAGATCGCTGCAGTTATTAATAGTTTGGCAACGGTACAAGTAATCGAAGTAAGTAAATAATAAGTTCTTCTTAGGCTATAATGCTATAATAATATAGTTATTTTAATTAAGCACTCGCTTTTTCATAATTTCTTATTATGGTCTAAAAAGTGAGCGCCTAGCTATATAGTTTACAATTACTTAAATGTATAGCATTATAGAACTATACTGTAGTAGCAACTTAAATTATGGATGGAAGGAAATAATCATGCTAAAACAACAATTTTTTGAAATTCATGACGGACTTAGTCAAGAACACCGAGTGGCAATTGCCAATGGCCTGGCTAGACTACTTGCAGATAGTTACTCACTATATCTTAAAACTCATAATTTTCATTGGAATGTCACCGGGCCAATGTTTAATACATTACATCTAATGTTTGAAACACATTATAATGAACTGGCTTTAGCTGTAGATTTAATTGCCGAAAGGATTAGGGCTCTTGGATTTATCGCACCAGGAAGTTATAGCGAGTTTGCTAGCCTTTCAAAAATAGTTGAACATTCCGGAGACACTGAAGCAACTGATATGATTCGTCACTTAATTACAGCGCATGAGGTAGTGATCAAGACCGCTCGTGAAGTTTTACCAGTTGCCGATGAAGCAAATGACCAGGTAACTTTAGACCTATTAACACAACGCTTGCAAGTACATGAAAAAACTGTTTGGATGCTAAGAAGCTTAATAAAATAAATTAGCTTAAGCAATTTAGCTTAAAGTAGTTATTCTGCAAGCTTGTGCCAGAATTAGTATCTTCCGATTCTGGTTAGTTGCTTAAGCCTAGACTATAATTAATTTCATCAAAATTAATTATAGTCTAAAGCTCCTAACCCTTCATATTAATCTACATTTCACTCCTACTTCTTCCTTCCTTGGTGCATTTCATCATTTAATGGGCGGCGCGCCGTCAATTTTGGACGGTTAATGACCTCTTGTTATCTTGTTATAGTCATGATGTTAATTATCTAGCATGAGGAGAATTTAAAATGTTCAATAAAATTATTAAAGCAATAAGTTTTCTTGTTCGCTGCATGGCAGAAGCTGGCAGCCTTGAGGCTCATGCTTACTATCTCGCGGTAAAACGGGCTTCAAAATTCCATTATAACGATGAACCAATTGTAAAACTTTGCAAATCCAAGCCGAAGATCAGAGTTAAGGTTCGCTCTTTGTATATGATGGCGTAAGGAAGCTTAAAGTCCAAGTATTTGCTGTATTAGTTCAGTTTCAACTGGCGTATTTTCAATATGCCTAGCCAATAGCCTGGACCCAAACGGGTTAAGATGCTGATAATCATAATACAGCAAATAGTTATCATAAAATGGATATTTTTTTACCGATCTAGATACTAAAGACTCAAAATCAAAATAATAAACCTTACTTTTAATTGCCAGATTTTTAATTAGCTGGTTAGCTTGGCCATTTTGACGAGTAAGATCAACTTGGCTTAAATCATAATCAATATTAAATAAATCTTTAAGAATTTTCCTTCGTTTAATATATTCAACACTGCCTGCTGCATATTGCGGAACATCACCGATTACAATTACTTTCTTATGATGGTCTTTTAAGTAGTTTATGGTTTTATCAAATTGCACAATAAAAGTCTGGCTAAGATAAGCTGCAAAATTACCGGTTAAGATAATCGTATCATATTTATTACTTTCGGCTAAAAACTGCTTGCTTGCTTGTGCACAGTTATCAGTAGCGTACTGCTCAAAACTGGCTATTGGCGGACAGCCAAAATAGGTATGTATTACTAGATTAAATTTGTTTTTTACCGCTAATTCATCAATAAAAGAACCAAATGCAGTAGCGTGCGAGTCGCCAAATAAGAGAATACTTGCTTTTTTACGTATTTGTGAACTGCCAAAAACACAATCACCAAATGTTTTATCCACGCAATAATTATCGGGCATCTGTTCTTCCATAATGATTTGCTGTGATTTAGCTAACGTAAATGAATTAAGAATAATTCCGGTAAATAGGACAAGACATGCAGGAATAATACAGCAGTAAATCACTGTAGACCTATAGTCAAGTAAGAGTCTTTTTATGCCTTTCTCTACACAATAGTAATTTAGTACAGCAATTAGGAATATCGGCATAAGTAAAAGCAAGCTATTATTTAAGCTTACCTCTTGTAAGGGATTTTCATAATAATATAAGGAAATAACCGGCCAATGCCAAATATAAAGAGAATAGGAGATTAATCCTATAAATACTAATCCTCGAGTTGAAAATAATCGATTCAGCAAATTTCTAGGATTAATACAACCAGCCATTATAAATAATGATGCTCCAAGGGCCGGAACCAATGATAAATAGCCTGGATAGGCACATTCTTTATTAAACTTTACTGCAGAAAAAACAATTAGCGATAGTCCAGCAATAGAAATCCATTTGGCTTTATTATGTACCTTATCCATTTCTAGTTTTGTAATACCTGATATAACTTGAAAATTCAAAATAGCCAGAAGTGAACCTAACAAGAACTCGAAGATACGGGCAAATAAATGGTAATATGCATATTTTGACTCAAACAGGGTAAAAAAAATAGAATAGCCAAATGAAGATATGGCAATCAGTGATAGGAGTAGAGCTATTTGCTTAAACGAAAATTTTTTTGTCAGAAAAAACAAAACAAAAGGAAATAGAATATAGAACTGCGCTTCAACAGCCAGCGACCAGGTATGGAGTAAAACAGGTTTATCTCTGCTAAAATCAAAATAATTATGCTGGAAATTTTGAATATAGAAGTTATAGTAATAAAAAATATTGGCTTTAATAGATTCACTTAATGTTGCTGTATCACTGCCGCGAGGAAAAATTAAAACTCCTATAATTCCTACAATAAATAACATTAAGTATAAAGTCGGCAAGATACGCTTAATCCTGCGAGCAAAGAATAGCTTAAAGCTAAATGTCCCATTTATCATTTCCTGATATATTACCTGAGTGATAACAAACCCCGATATAACCAGAAATACATCCACTCCTACAAACCCGCCTGGTAAACTTAGTGGGCTCAAATGAAAAAGTATTACTAGAAATACCGCTAAAGCCCGTAAACCATCAATGTCAGCTCGGTAAAGTTTTAAATGGCTACTTTTATTAGATTTAACAGCAAGGTGCGAATCGGCAGCTGTAGATGGCGGATTATTCAAAATTGGGCTTACTATATATTTTTTCAGCAAAAATATCATGAATGTTAAAGATGCTGCCAAGCAAATTATCAGTCCCCCTTCTGCTAAATTAATTTGCCTTGTTAACTGATTAATTTCGCTATCTCGATAAGTAGTAAATTTTATAAACGGCAGTTGTTTAGTAATATTGATAAATTCTTGAATTGAAGTTGGTGTATTGGTATTGATAGTAATTGTAGGGATCAGATTATTTTCCAATTTAACCTGCCTAATTATTACATTATGTAGCTTGGTTAAGTCTTCCGTAGCCTGAGTATGGTTATTAAGAGCAAATCGAAAATTAAATACCCTTTTAAATTCATCCGCGACTCCTGCCCGTGTAGACACAACTCGTAAATTGACATTAGCAAAAATCAACACGATAATACTAATTAGGCAAAAAATCTTAAGGCTAAGAAAAAAATCTTTTCTATTTAAGCGCATAGCATACCCTAATATAAAGGGTGCTATTTTAAATTAGATCCATTCTCTAAGCGTCCCAAATTCTAAGGCTAAATTTAAGCAAGATATTTCGAGCATTAGCAAATAAGCAATAATTAACGCTAAACCAAAAAAACTAAGGATTAACTTTAAATAATTCGGCTTTCTGTCTATCAAAGTTATGGTTTTTCTAAGCTATAATTGCGATGCTTTTAGATTTAAAGTAATTAAATGGGCGGCTTTGCTTTGCTGGGCTTTTAAGATGAAATGTAAGCTTTATGATTTTGTTGCCGCCAATTTATCACTTTTGGCGTTAATTATTGCCACTTTGGGCATTGCAAGTTTCCCAATGAGGTACTCGCATAATCCACTATAACAATTTTTATACTGATTAAAGGAAACCATCATGGCGAAAAAAATTGCATTGTTAACTGGTACTGGCCGATTAAATGGAATTGGCGCTGCTACTGCTGAACTGCTTGCAAAATCAGGTTACCATATCATAATAAACTGTATTAAAAATAGAAGTCAGGCTGAACGGGTAGTATATAATTGTAAAACCCATGGCGTGGAAGCTGAATTAGTAATGGGTGATATTTCTGAACCAAGAGTAAGTACCCAAATTGCCCAGCTAATTGAAGAAAAATATCAAAAACTGGATGTATTAATTAATTGTGCAGCAATTACAAAATCCGCATTATATAAAAACCTATCAGCATTAAATGCTGAGGATTTTACCAAAACCTTTGCAGTTAATGTTACTTCTATTTATTTAATTACACAAGCAGTGGAACTACTCTTAAGAAAATCTGCCGATGCAACAATTATTAACCTATCTTCTCTTGCCGGGATAACAGGAAGAGGCAGTTCTATAGCTTATGCAGCAAGTAAAGGAGCAGTTAATACTTTGACTTTGGCGCTAGCTAGAGCTTTAGCCCCGGCAATCCGCGTAAATGCAATTTGCCCAAGCTTTGTTGACTCTTCATGGTGGGAAGAGAAATTCAACAGAAATAGTGATGAATATAAAGATTTGCTTGAGGATATGCGTAATGCCAGCTTGATTGGTAAAGTAGTAAAATCGATTGATGTTGCTCAAATTATCCTTTCAGTAATCCAAAATCCGGTAATTACCGGCGAACTTATTACAATCGATGCCGGAGCGCACTTAAAATAAAGAAAAGTTCTTTAGAAAGTGATTTCAATTTGATATTGTAATAAGCCAAAATATGCCATGTGATTTAATCTTTTAGGCAAAATGATGTTTAATCCTTACTAGATAAAGTTGCTTTAATAGCAGCCATGGCTTCAGGAATTAATAAACTACTGCCATTGCATTTAGAAAATAATAGAAGTCAAAAAATTGTTTAGATAAGTCCTGCAAAACTGTGAATTATTAGATTATGCAATTAAATTTTAATATAACAGTAATTCGAACTTTAGCACCACTTCCGAAAAAGGCATTTTGCCAATTACTAGATCTTTAAGTTATTATTATCAATCATTAAGTTAAAGCTTCATACCTATAAAGAGAGGTTTTCCCGATGATAGATAACAATGTGATCAACTCAAATATTTCTGTTAATTGCCAAGTAATTGCTGAACAGAAATTATTTCATCAACTATTTGAAGAGCAAGTTAATTCTACCCCAAAAAATATTGCTTTAAAGTATGGCCAATCTGAAGTCAGTTTTAAGGATTTGAATCAAAGATCAAATAAATTAGCCCGCTATTTACGCAAAAATTATCTGATTACAGCAAATCTTCCAATTGCCCTTTACATGGAAAAATCAGAATTTATGATAATTGCCATCTTAGCAATATTAAAGTCTGGAGGGGCATATATAATCATAGAGCCTGGATCCTCTCAAGATCAGATAGCTTTCATTTTACGTGATAGCGATCCCAAACTGCTGCTAACTAAAACTGAATATGCTAAGCAACTTATAAAAATGGTGAAAGAGTTCTCTCTTAAAACCCAGGTACAGGAAATTGATAGTAGTAATTTCAAAATTCGTTTAAAAAGGTATTATCGGTCAAATTTAACACCAATCAATACAATAGATAATCTTGCATATATCAATTACATAACCCGACCTAATCCTGATTATCCGATTGCCATCAAAGTTTCGCATAAAAATGCTATAGATAGTAGAATTTTAGAATTACTAAATAATTGCTAATTATCAATTATCTTCCCAACTTTAGGCTAAATCATCAGATGATAATGAGTATACAAGAACAGCAAAAAGATTCTTGATAAGATTAATTAAAAAGCATTTCTGCTTGATAATTCCACAAGGCTCTACCTAGCTTTTATGCTATTATCATTGCTGAGTATTCCAATTTGCACCAATCAAATTTGGTTAGCAAAAGATTGCAGCAATAAAAGCTAATTAGAAAAAAGAATAAAATAACATTAAAGATAAAAAGTGGGAATATCATGCTAAAGCAACTCTACATTAAATTGTGCGATTATATTAGTAATCTTGCCAAGATTGACTTGCTTGAATTTAATCGGTTTATTTTTAAACACTTAATTATTCACCTTTTTAGAACCGAGAATATCCTCCCTTTTATAATTGCGATGTGTATAACCGGTTTTAGTGTAATAGCCCAGGCCTCGCGATTTATCTTCGTACCACAAACGACAATTGCTTCATTTGCTTCGTTTATTATTTTTACTCTTGCTGTTAGCTTTATTACTTTACTTATTTATCCAATTTTATTAATCTTAATTGTTAATTTCATTGCTAGCTATATCAAGGGCCCCGTGAAGTTGAGGTTATGGCTAAAATTTTTTATATTAATCGCCGGGTTTAGCACGGGTATTTATATATTTACCAGCAAAGCTATCAATTTAACTGAAAAAATCCAAATTGTAATTGTCTGGGTCGGCTTATACTTTATTTTATCTTCACTGTTTCTTACTCATCTAAAGCATAATTCAATTGCAAAAATATCTAAAACCAACATAATTATATATTCTATTATTGCCTTATTTACTACCCAGCCCTTAGTTCTTATTTATCTACACATTTCAGAAGCAATGAACTTTACTAATATAAACCCTCAAGTATACCTAACCGCACCGAATTGTGAGCTTTTACGGAATTTAGACGGCGTAAATAGAATCCCGCCCAATAATAATATTTTCTTTAATCCTAAATACTACATCGATCTGCCTAACCAAGGTGGCTGCTTTATCTATGGCAATAATATCCGTTATAGCTTTGCTTATGATTTTGTACTCTTAGTCAAAAAAAATATTCAGCCATTACCTGACGGAAAAGGACATACTTATAATGAATATGTAAGGCTAAGCTGCTACGCAGGAAATTGTTATAGTGAGAACCATATTTATTTTAGAAGTAATAATGACTTATATGATGACCTAATCAAAAAAGGGGCGAAGTTAGATAGGCCACTGTAAATTTAGGTAGCAAATGGAAGTAAAGCGTATGCTTACCGCAACCATTAATTTTATTTTATAGGCAGAATTTTATAATTTTAAATTAATTTTATATAAAGTTAATAATATAATTATATCTAAAAAAGTTAATTGATATGTCAAACTGAGATAATACCGATGCTTAGTCATGTGGGTGATATTAGCACTAGCCAAAAAAATTTGATCTAGTGAAACAAGTTTTACTTAACTTCAATTTCAAAGCTAGTGCTAATATTTTTTTAACCTTAGTTTTATCTTTAAAAAATATCTTACAATCTCTCTTTTTCAGCATAATCTTAGCTTATTTCGAAGCAAATTATTCTATATTACAAACTAACGAGATATAATCCTCATCTAAAAAGGCATAGCAATAAATTAAATTCGTTTGTTAACGCTAACATTACTATTTTATTATTAACTGATGCTATCGCTTTAGCAAACTTTCATAAAAATATAAGACTTATTGAAAAGTTAACTGATCTATTAAGTAAGCTTAATGCAAGTTCCTTCTAAAAGTTAATTAATTAAAGTTAGAAGCAACCGATCTGCCTTTGAAAAATGACTCAAGAGCAGACTATTAAAATAATCTTAACCAAAATTGGATAAATTTAAAATAAGCAATGCTAGCGTTAAAATTTTATTAAAGTACTTCAATATAGTCAAATAAAGATTGATTAACAACTAAAATTAGGAAACTTTCATGAATGCAAAGATTTTTTGTACTATTTCAACTCTATGTTTATTATCGACACCACTACTATTTGCCCAAGTTGTTTATTCAAACCTCAAATTTGTAAATACAAATAATACGCAGCCGACCCAAATTTTAAGTTTGGATGTAAGTGGCGGCACAGCTAATGATACTTACTTTCTTAATTATGTTGCAGCTTCAGGTAATTATAGATATAAGTTGTGCTCAACTCTTAATAATACAAAATGTACAGGGGTAATTCCAATCCGTAAATTACCTTCCCTTGGTGAAATGCCTACGACCGATTATTTTTATTTGGAAACACTTTCAGGTTCCCGCTCTCAATCGTATTCAGCCGCAAACCTAGTTGCCCCAATTAATGAGGTGATTCCTTGGAGCAAATATAGCTGTGGGCTACAGTATCCTTACCAGGCCCCGCCAAAACCAAAATGTCTATTTAATGATCAGGTCGCTCAAAGCAGCAATCTTGGTACTTCTTCCGGCTGCGTTCCCAAAGAAGATAGTATTATCTCTTCAAGTGTTGCCGGATTTTACTTTCCAAATAAATTTGGTGATAACAATTATGGATTATCATGTACTGCAATCCCTATTGATGATGGGAGCTGGGTAATTACCGCAGGCCATTGCGTTGGCAATAATGGTGGCTTTTTTGCTGATGCCAGTAAAATTTTCATCCTGCCAGGCCGGCCCAAACTACCTATAGAAGCTAGCAATGACCAAATCCAGAAGCAGGGAATCAAAGTAGCAGCTGAATACATATTAAAATCGGAAGGTGACAATTCTAAATGTGATAACCAGTGTCAAGTTTATGCTGATTTTGCTTTGCTAAAACTTAAGGATTACAAATTTCCTAATCCAGTATCACTTATTGATAAATCAACTGTTATGGAAAAAGGTGACCAAATATGGATAGCAGGTTATGGGATGCATAACTATGGCAATCAGGGCGAAATTCGGAATGGCCAGTTACATTATCGAAATGAGTATTATTGGGGTACTTCTTCCCAATATGGCGTTCTGTATTCAGTAGGTACACTACCAGATCAGCGTGGATATAGTTGGAAGTTTGACGGCAATGGCGACTCTGGTGGCCCACTATTCTTATTTAAGCATAATAAATTGTATTTAATCTCAACTTTAACCGGTGGGACTAATTTTGATCAATCAGGGATCCAGTGTAAAATGGGAGAAGATCGTATTCCTGGGACTATTGTTGAAAATTTGTCAATTCAGTATTGGGCTGATACTATAAATAGTATTATCAAAGGAATTGCCGATCCAAATAGCTATTCTGTAAATAATAAGTAGAAAAATAATTTATTAACCAAAGCAACACTGCATAACGGAATTAAAATTAGATTATCAGATTTATTAAAATGTTAATTGATGTATCACCAGATTTTTTACTTAGAAAAATTATTTCCCATTTGCTATTTGTTGATAATGTCCTTAAAAATCAACAAATAGCGCCAGCTTGATAAACTATGATCAGAAAAAGTGCCAAATATCAGTTATTAACGTAACCACAGATTAACATCTCTGTATTAGTCTACTTTACTTCCAACCTGTAGTTATAAATTTTGACTATCACTATTGTCATTACTATACCGACTATACCGCCAAGAATTACATTAGTTAGCCGAGCAAAGGCAATTTCATTAAAATGATTGCCGGCATAAATTACTATTACAAAACAGCGTAGAATAAAGCCCGGGAAATAATCTTTAAACATTCGCAGACTCAAGATTATGATAATAAAACAGAAATATAATATTACTATGTTTTGCGTAGGCAACGCCTGGCCCAAGGTAAAACCTAAGCCTACTCCAATCACCACGCCCCAAAGTCGTTGCTGAAGTTTTGTAAAAGCCGAGTCTAATTCTGGACTAACTACACTTAGGCTAGACCAGAATATCCATTCTAGTTCATTTAAATGAAAAAAATGCCAAATTAATATCGAGCTAATTGTTGGAAGCACATACTTGTAATTTAATACGTATTCTGGGCTTTGCCTGGAGATATATTTCCATTTGAAATCAATTGGCTTCTTAGCTGGAATCAGGCTTGCTAAAGCAATTCCTAAAACAGTTAATAAGATAATTATTATAAAACGGAAACTATTTAGCTGAAACTCATTTAACTTAATTCCGCCATATACAGTGCCAATTAATAACCACGAGGAAATACTTCGCAAACTTTTATCATAATTATCCGCAATTCCGGCAATTAATGACACAATAACAAGATAAATTAGCAGGTAAACCCAATTATAGCCAAGTAATATCTTCACCATAAATGCAAGGAGGCAGATAATTAGCACGTTTAAAATTGCCAAATTGCGATTAGCATGGCTAACTGAATACGGTAAAATACCACAAGTAGCTAGAAATGAAGCAGCTAACCAAAAGTGCTGATTACTAAGAACGCTAGTAAAAACTCCTGGCAGAATGGCTAAAAATAACCTCGCAATCCATTCAGGTTGTAATTCCCAGCTAAACTTTAAAGCTTTTGGCATTAATTTAAACCTTCAATTTAAATCGGTGCTATTTATAACTTTAGCCATATTTCCAAGCATAGCAAGCGATGCATTATGATAATCCTGATTACTGCTTGCGCAGCAATCACTAATAATATTAACCACATAGCCGCGGTCATGCGCATCACGCGTGCATGACTGGATTGCAACTTCAGTCGAGACTCCAGCTAGATAAAGGTTAGAAACTTGATTACTACGTAATACATGGTCTAAATTTGTTGCATGAAACGGGTTAACCGCATTTTTATAAATTATAAGTTCACTCTCATTATAGTTCATTTCAGCTAGTAGCTCAGTTCCCCAGGTTCCTTTTTGTAGTGCCTCGTGCTGTCTGGCACGGTTGAATATCGGCGAATTAGAATTTGCCTCCGTATAATTTTTATCAAAACCGACAATGATCCAAATTATCAGCCACTGATTGCTGCGTGCAAAATTTAGAAGCTTATTAACTTTTTCTACTATCTGATTTTGCTTAATCATTGGTGCGCAGCCGGCAATTTTGCCCTCCGGGTGACAAATATCATTGATATAGTCAACTAATATTAGTGCATTTTTCATTGATTCTCTCCTTAAAATTAAAGCAGTTTATCTGATTCATTTAAAAAGTCAAATGTTGATTTTAAACAACTTTTGCAACATTCCCCTAGTATAGATACGTAAAAGCTGGTCTTCATCCGACTTTTTTTAAAGTTTATTCCTATTAATAAAGTTTTCTATTAGTAATATTGCGCTTAGATTAATTTCAGCCAAAGTTCCCTCTCTATTTTCAATTAAATGAAACTTCGCTGGATTTTGTACCAATTTAGTCCAGATTGACGCACCACGCACCAAATCCAAAACCTGGCAGGCTAAAAGATAGCAATCGCCAGTAGTTGCGCCCTGACTTGTAAGAAATAGCTGCAGATAGTCAGCTAGATTTCTGGTCATTTGGCCAGACTGTTTACTAAAGAATAACTCAAACAGCTCGGGAAATTGCTTAATTTCAGCAATAAGCAAGCGGTATAACTGTACTACAGAATCATTGCTGTAAAATTTAAAACAGTCATTTAGATATTTTTTAAGCAACTTCGACAACTCTTCCATATTGTCTGCATTTTTCTTTGGTAACTCTGGATAAGTGATGCTTTTATCTTGATAATAATATGCTAATGAAGCCTTAAAGAGATCACTTTTATCGGTAAAATGTGCATATAGCGTAGCTTTAGAAACTTTTGCTTCACGTGCTACCAGATCCATACTGACCGCTCCATATCCAAGATCAAGATAAAGCCGGGTCGCGGCTTCCAAAATTTGCTTTTTTTTCATATTCACACCAATTAAACTAAACCGTTCAGTTTAGTATTGTAAATCCTATTGGCAGTAATTGTCAAGGAAATACAAAAAAAATATTGAATAGTTTAAGAGAAGATTTACATCTGTTTAACAGCGTGTAAACCTTTTACAAAGAAAGTCGATATACTTGCTTGGCGTATAAAGCGCCCCACTTCCATGGGGTACTTTAAATAACCAAATTCACCAAAACCACCGCCGACGCCCTGAGAAATATTATATTAGCTCAGCGCATTAACACAAATTTCAATTTATAAATTTTTATTCAATATATTTAGTTAATTATTTTCAGAAATTTAATTATAATCTCTTCAAAATTATAAAAGTCTTACTTTTTTCATAGTTATTTATGAAAAATAAGGTAAGTTTCTTATATAAAATCTGCATTTAGTATTTAGATAATCTACTTTTGAGATTATTGATCAGCTCTTTAAAAAAGTGCTGATTCTGTCTTATAACCTAATTTGTGGGTATTTAAATAAATGTTTAAAAGAAAAAATATTTTCTGGATTATTATTGTTGTTTGTGCAATTACCTTTGCAGCTAAGTTTATCAAATTCAAAAATAACCAAATTATTGATTGGCAAACAAAATACCCACAGCTAAAAACTAACAACATTGGTTATTCTAAGTTAACTGCTTCTGCTACTAACATTGCTCCTAAATCAAATTCGCAGAAAGCATTAATTGGTAAAGTAACCAATCAGTTCGGTATCAGAGATGATGTTTTGAAGTTAATTTTAGATACTTTTCCTGAAAGTGATGTTAGGTCGACTATTGCTGCAATAAAAATGGCTCAATATTACCAGCAGCAGATAGGGGTAACGGATGATAAAGAAATAAATAAGCTCGCAAATAAGGCCGGTGCAGCTGTTTCTTGCCAAAATTTATCAATGCTAGACTCATACAAGTTTGGCCAAGCATATGACAAATTAATTCGAGATACGCCCGCTCGTAAAGCAGAGGAGGACCGAATTGAACTTTTATTGAATAACCATGTAATTTCCAATGATTATGGTATCCAATCCTATGATATTAAAGAACAGTGTGATCATTTTCTTGGAGTTAAATAGTGAATAAGAAATTATTTTATAGCATAGGCTTGTTGATATTATTTATAAATAATAGCTTTGGCCTACAGAAAATCTTTATTTTTCACATTAATGGAATTAATACTACTCAGGATGCGGCAAACCGTAATCGAATGCTGTAATTAACATCCAATCTAATATAATTGCCAATAATGGTCAAATAGATTTACTCTATAATAAACAAGACCCAACAAGCAACTGTAATCTATGTGAGCAGATTTAAGTACTGAATCATAAAAATTCAGCTACGCACTAATTTCTTATCTCATTTGTTTATGGAGTAATTCAAGTACGCCCTCAATCAGCTATGTTGTTAGTTGTCTGTTTCATCGTTGTTTTTTGTAATTTCCGGTCAAAAGCTGTGCTAAAATGGAAGTGAAAGTTCATAAAATAGAAATACTACTCTAAATAAATTGCAGTTTGATTTTTAACCTACAACATAGCTAGTATTCGCGATTAAGCCTCACTAAGAGCAAGTATTTCATAGCTTATTTACTAAATGCTACAAAAGTAGTTTAAATATATAATCCGGATGGATATTATCGTTAGAGCTAAATAGGTTTATTCCTCTTGAAAAAATAGTTTAGAACTGTTTAAGTAGTAAAGCAGATTTAGCTTGGAGGTATCAGTCATGAAAAGTTCTTGGTTTGGCTTCTATATTGTATGTGTTTTAATCATGGTTGGGTGCACCAACGGCGGTCAAACCAGCAATTCCACCAATAACGTTGCTGCTGGTCTGACTTTAAAGTTAAATCCTCGCACTGTTTTGGTTAACGATAGCGCAACTGCCACTGTTACTTTGGAAAGTAGCGCACAAATTAGTACTCCTATATCAGTAACTATAGACGGTGGAGATAAAGCCACAGTCTCACCAGGGTACACTTGTCAGTTAACTACCAACAACCCTACCTGCACAGCAACTGTTACAGCTGGTTCTAAGGCAGGTTTTTCAATTGTTAGCGCTAAGGCAGTGGGATTTCCTACGGCTTCTTCTACACTTAACATATTAACTACCCCTGTACCAGGAACTTTATCAATAACAGCTAACCCGACTCTAGCTTTATTTAATGAAGGTGTAACGGCCACTATTACTCTTAACGACAGCGTGGGAGTTAAAACTCCAGTGTCAATTAAAGTTGATGGTGGCAATAATGCAACAGTAGCGCCTGATTATACTTGTCAATTAACTAGCACAAACTCCACATGTGAAGTACTAGTAAAAGCTGGATCTAGTGCGGGTGATTCAATCATCAGTGCAAGCGCTAGTGGGTATAGGACAGTATCCACCGTCCTGAATATTACTAATTTTAAAATATTGCATGTACTTGACAGTGAAGATTCTGAAAAGCCAATTAATCCAAGCCTGTTAAAAGGCAACGATAATAGCTTTTATGGTACTACTTTTACTGGAGGAAAATATAATTTGGGTTCAATTTTCAAAATAACCCCGGCCGGAAAGTATACTCTACTCTACTCGTTTAACAGCAATGAAGTATGGCCTTCTTCTACTTTAACCCAAGATGATCAAGGCAATCTTCTAGGTACTACTTGTCTCGGAGGAGTATACAATGACGGCAGCATCTTTAAACTCACACCAGCAGGGGATTTAATTATCTTAGCCTCATTTCAAGCTGGTGTAACAGGAGATTGCCCACAAGGTAGTTTAGTAAACAATAACGGAGCACTATATGGTGTAACGCTTGACAATAATGGCACAATATTTCAATTTACATTTAATAGCGGTATATTGAAGAACATCTATACATTTACTGGTAATACTGACGGAAACTTTCCTGACTCCGGCCTTACCTTAGGGCCAGATGGATTTTATTATGGCACGACTACTTATGGAGGAGCGTATGGTAGCGGTACCGTGTTCAAAATTAATTCTGCTGGTAATTTGCAAACCTTGTTCTCATTTAATGGTAATGATGGCGCACAACCAAGGGGGAGCCTGATATTAGCCAATAATAATTATTTCTATGGCACTACCGTTCTTGATTCCGCCGCTATTGGTAGTGTATATTCTTTCCCTGCAAGTGGGGAAATGGAAGCTACATTTACTCATCTGGATGGCTCAAATGGGGCTTGGCCTTACGCTGGGTTATTACAGACTAAAAGTGGAAATTTCTATGGCACTGCATCTCTTGGTGGAGCAAGTAATTTTGGTAGCATTTTCCAGTTTACCCCTTCTGCGGATAACCTTACTCCTGGGCAAATAACCATATTGTATTCGTTTGATGGAGTAAGCGCTTGCAATCCCAAAGCCAGTCTAGTCGAAGATGATAGCGGTAATCTATATGGTACTGTAGGAGGATGCGCAGATTCGTTACCTAGTATATTCGGTTTCTCCCCGCCTGCTAGTTCTACTTCTGCAGGACAAGGACATAACTAAGCTTGGCTCTCCCGCAATGTAGGCGAATAGTTTTTAAGTAACATTAATACTATATATTTCGTGCCCAATACATTCAAACACTATTGGGGTTCTAAGCTGGCAACGAAATTGTTTTAATAACGTCAATGCTTAGGTGTGGTTAATGAAATAACCTTGTTTACGAAGTTTGCTAATCAGGTAATTAAAGCTTTGCAGCATGTGCTGTTCCAATAAAGTGGTTGCTTCACGGGCTTTCCTGGCTATTGCCAATTCTGCTAAATGGCTATGCTCATTATGGTTAAACTGCACCAGTTCATCAATGGAATTCTGATTGGCAAGTTTATGGTACCAATCCTTTAAGATTTGCAAATTAGCATGCGCCTCTTTTAAGCCATTCAAGCGCGCGCCACTAATTAATGCAGCATGAAAATCGTCATTGCGTTTAGACCACAAGCCATAGGCAACCTTAACCCCCTTAGCTTCAATTTTGCCAAGCTGAAAAAGCGATCCCATAATTAGTGATTCCCACTCTTCAGTGCCATTTGAGATAGCTTCATTAAGAAGAAGGATCTCAAGCTTGATGTACGACATATAGTTATCGTGAATTTCTTTTTCTACTAAAGGTTTTACCCTAAATCCTACATTATCTTCACATTCTATCAAGCCAGTGGAAATTAAACGAGATAAGCCTTCACGAATTGGGCTTAGGCCCACCCCTAATACCTGGCGTAAATAATCCCCTTTAATCCGGTCTCCTGGCATTAGTTCGCCCTTGAAAAGCAGGTCCTTAATTTGTAAAGCACAGATTGTTGATAAGGTTTGTTTATTACTCATATAAATATTCGAATATATATAGGTTACAAGTGCATAAATAGGAAATTCGGGGTATATCTTGCAATTTCCTCTTGCTAGTACGTTATTATTGCGCATAATTGGCTTCCGTTATTATTTTATACCCGTGTATAAATGGTATATTCGAATATTTTAAAGGCCTAATACAAGTATCCCTTGATGTTGGTTAACTAAATAAATTAGGAGAAAATTTTGAACTACTCTATTGATCAGATTAAAAATATATATGTCCTAGCTATTCCTGAACTACTTGATAAAGCTCGGGCAACCCATAAAAAGAATTTTGCAGATGATATTGAGCTTTGCCAATTAATTAGCGTAAAAACTGGAGGTTGTCCGGAAGATTGTGCTTATTGCTCGCAGAGTAATAGCGCCAATAGCGAAATAAAGCTAAACCCTTTACTCCCACTTATAGACATAAAGAAATCAATAAACGAAGCTAAAGCAAAAGGAGTAAAAAGGATATGCTTGGGAGCGGCTTACCGGAAACCGACCACAGCAGCGATCAATAAAGTTTGTCAATACGTAAAATTAATTAAAGATTCAGGACTGGAGGCTTGTGCTACTCTTGGTAGCTTAGATTATGAACAGGCAATGGCACTTAAAAAAGCGGGGCTAGACTATTATAATCATAATATAGATACTTCACCAGAATACTACCAGGAAGTAGTTACTACCCGTAACTTTGCTGATCGATTGGCAACCATAGAAACTATTGGTAACGCAGGAATAAATGTTTGTTGTGGTGGCATCATCGGCATGGGCGAGAGCGTTGAAGACAGGATTCGTTTTATCAAGGCTCTTACGGACCTACCTTACCCCCCAACCTCTATTCCAATCAATTTATTGGTAAAAGTACCAGGTACCCGTCTTGAGAAAGTGCCAGATCTGGACAAGATAGAACTATTAAGAGTAATAGCAACTGTCAGAATATTCTTTCCGAGTGCACGAATTCGTTTATCCGCAGGCCGCAACCAGTTAACTGAATTAGAGCAGGCTTCATGCATTTATGCTGGAGCTAATTCTATTTGGAGTGGGGAAAAGTTATTAACTGTTGCCAATGCAAGCATTGGCAAAGATGAGAAGTTACTAACTTCGCTGGGAATAAATAGTCATGCCTAATTGGGATCATGTTATTAATTCCCGTTTTAATAAGCTTGAAAATATCCGCATCCGCCGCGCAAAGATTGCTGGTTGTAACCGTTATTTAGAAACCGAACAAGGAAGCTTCCTTAATTTTACAAGTAACGATTATTTAGGCTTAAGCACTAACCAAATTCTTAGAGAAGCCTTAATTTCAGCAGCTAGTTTATATGGCGTTGGCAGTACTGGCGCACCATCATTAAGCGGCTACTCGCAAGAAGCTGACAATTTATCTCAAGAACTTGCTAGTTATTTAGGTTATGAAAAATGCTTATTATTTAATAGCGGATTTCAGCTAAATCTAAGTGTTATACCAGCATTGTGTGATAAAAATACGAAAGTCTGGTTAGATAAACGCTGCCATGCCTCGCATATTGATGGAGTGTTATTAGCTAAAGTCCGCTTTACAACCTTTAACCATAAAGATATTGCTAATATCCTTGGCCAAATCATAAAAGACACTGAAAATTATCACCTTATCATTACTGAAGGCACCTTCAGCATGGATGGCAGCAACCTATATTTACCACTACTCGCAGATTTTAAGACCCAAAATAACGTTAATGTGCTAATAATGGTCGATGATGCGCATGGAATTGGTACGCTTGGCCTAAATGGATATGGCAGCTTTGAGCAGGCAGGATACAAAACCCCGAATGCTGACTTACTCATAGGAACTTTTGGCAAGGCATTTGCTAGCCATGGCGGTTTTATTTGTGGCAACCATAATATTATTAACTTTTTAGAACATTCGGCTAGGAGCCAGATCTATAGTACTTGCCTCCCACCGGCAATCTTGGCTGCAAGCCGGGCAAGCTTGGCAATAGTTGCTTCTCTAGAAGGCCAGACCTTACGCAATAACCTATTGAAGAATATAAATTACTGGCACAAAATAGCATTTGATCATAATTTAAATATTTATAATCAACAAAGCAACCAGTCCCCTATTCAATTAATTGTTTGTGAAACAAAAGATGAACTAGATTTTATTCACAACCATTTATTGGCCAAGCAAATTCTGGTTGGCAAAATTGCCTACCCAACAGTTCCTAAGTCAGAACCTCGATTGAGAATTTCGCTGTCAGCCCATCATCAGCAGACAGATATCCAACAATTAATAGAAACAATAAGTATCGCTCAGAAGGCATATCATGACTAGAGTATTGGTTATCGGTGGATTAATTGTTGGAAAGCAATTATTTACACCTTTGATTAAAGCTGGATATTGTTTAGAATTTATTGATATTAATCAATATATTGCTCCCTTTACACTTGAGAGTTTAACCAAAAATTTAGCTACTAAAATCGGTTTAGCTCCGGTGATTATTATAGGTTATTCAACAGGTGGCCTTCTAGCAATTAATTTAGCCTATCATTATCCAGATTTAGTTGTGAAAGTAATTCTCATTAATTCTACACCCAAATTTATTGGCAATGAAAGTTGGCTAGGGATTACCCCGATTAAGTTCGCGTCTTTAGTTTACAAACTGGAGAGATATCCTTTAAACAGTTTTATTTGCCATTTTTTACGGCTCGCCAACTGGCCAAGTTATAATGATCTAGAGGATTTGACTGCTCTAGTTAGCAAATACTGTAATAAAGACACAATAAAAAATTGGCTGCAGCTTATAAAATCAATTGATCTAAGGATGGAGCTTAGCTTACTTAACCAACCTCTTTACAATATTGTGGGTGAAAACGACATTTTAATACCAGCAAATCCGCTTAATTATAATCATATTAAGCAAATAACTATCAATGAAGCAAATCATATCAATATCGTAACTAAAAATTTGATATCAATTTGGTCGGAGCTAATTACCAATGTATAGTAATCACCTTATTAATTATAACTTTAGTCAAGCCGCAAAGAATTACTACGCGCATGCCGAAATTCAAAAACAGGTCGCTAAAGAAGTGCTCAATGCATTTTGCAAGTATTACCAAGAGGGGCTGGTCCTTGATCTAGGTAGCGGTCCCGGGACTATTGCTAAGCTATTAAATAATCAGAATTTGCCAATATTGGAATATGATTTAAGCTTGTCAATGCTAAAACAATCATCACAAAGATTTAGGATTAATGGAGAAGCCAGCAATTTACCTTTTAAGGATAAATCCTTCAGTTTTATCATTTCTAACCTTATGCTACAATGGCCAGAAAAAAAAGCCTGCGTAATTGAGGAAATATTCCGCGTTCTTAAGACAAGTTCGATGGCTATAGTTAGCGTTCCGATTATTCCTTCTTTATATGAATTAAACTGTGCCTGGCAGCAAGTAGATCGGCATAAGCATACTCTTGAATTTTATACAGACAACGCCTACCATGAATTATTTATCCAAGCCGGATTTACTATTTTTGAAAGTTATTCTTGGTGTCAGTGCTGTTACTTTACTGATATTAAAGAGCTACTTTACCATTTTAAAAATACCGGGACGAATTTGCTTAAAAGCCAAGCAAGTAAAGGCCTTGGTGGGCGGAGGCTTTTAGATAAGTTAGCAGAAGCCTATCAAGATCAGTTAACGCAAGAAGGATTACTGCCCCTAAGCTATTACTTCTTGCGCTTAATTGTCATAAAGGAATGAAGGATGCAGATATTTAATATTGTTGGCACTGATACTGAAATAGGTAAAACATATGCCACATGTGCAATTATAAATTGGTTAGCTAACTTTAATTATCAAATTAGCGCAATTAAACCTATAGCTAGCGGTCTATGCCATACAGACTTTGGCTTGATGAACGAAGATGTTTATCAGTTGCAAAATGCTAGTACGTTTAAACTCCCATGGACTATAGCAAACCCATTTAGTTTTAGCGAAGCAATTGCTCCGCATATTGCTGCTAGAAACCAGAATCGGGAACTTCATGCCCAAGAAGTTTATAAATCCATAAAAAAGGAAATTGACCACTATAAAAATCTGGACTATCTATTTATAGAAGGAGCAGGTGGTGTAATGTTACCATTAAATGAAACCGAAACTTATTTGGATATCTTAGGCCAATTACAGCTACCAATAATTTTAGTTGTGGGTATCAAACTTGGTTGTTTAAATCATAGTTTACTAAGCGAGACCGTATTAAATTTGCATGAATTGCCGTTGATTGGTTGGATTGCCAACCAGATTGACCCAGATATGCCATATTTTGAGGAGAACTTGGACTACTTAATTAAACGTATCTCAGTTCCTCTCCTGGCTACTATATGTTATGCATCAGCATTAGAACCTACTACCCATTTTAAGGAGATCTTCAAATGCCATTAAATTACACTTGGCTACCGGCAAGTGCGCCCAATTTTAACGACGAGATCTTACAAATTATTGCAGCCAAAGACTCTTATCTAATTGATCAAAATGGTGACTATATCTTTGATGCCATCTCAAGTTGGTGGTGTAAGCCGCTTGGGCACTGCCACCCATTAATTAGAGAGAGTATTACCTCTCAGTTAGGAAAGTTTGAGCATCATATCCCTGCTAATGCTTATAACGGGCAAATTGAGGAGTTATCAAAGCGATTGATAAATATTTTCAACCACATGGATAAAGTGATGTATGCCAGTGATGGGAGCAGTGCTATCGAAATTGCCTTAAAGCTTAGTTATGAAGTAAGGATTCTTAAAGAGCAGCCATCACGCTGTAAGTTTATTGCACTAGCTGGAGCTTATCATGGTGAAACAATCTTTACTCTTGGTATCTGTGGTATTCCGCACTACACCAAAAATTATCGCAAACTTATTCGCGAAAACCATTTTATTAGCAAGATCCCTTATGTTAACGGCCGTACTGATCCATTGTGGGAGGACTGTCAGTTTGACTATGCATATTGGGATGAGTTTTTTATTAATAACGCCAAAGACTCTAGCGCATTGGTAATTGAGCCTATAGTGCAAGGCGCAGCCGGCATTAAAATTATCAGTAAAGACTTCCTTATCAAGCTTACCGAGCTTGCCCGCGAATATGACTTACATATAATTGCTGATGAAATCATGGTTGGCCTAGGCCGGCTTGGCTGTTTGTCAGTATCTATGGAAATTTTGAATATCGAGCCTGATATTGTTTGCTTTGCGAAAAACCTCACTGCTGGAAGCATCCCGATGAGTGCGGTAGTCATTAACCAATCGATAAGTCAGCTCTTTGCTCAAAATAACAAAATATTTGCACATTCTCATACCCATAGCTGTAATGGTTTAGCCACTTCTGTCGCACTTAGTTACCTAGACTGGCTAGAAGCTGCGAATAACTTGGCAGCTATTGCCGCTACTGAAACTAACTTCTGGGCTATCTTTAAAGAATTCAAACGAAACTTTAGCTTTATTACCAACATTCGAGTAATTGGAGCTATTGCCGCCTGTGATTTGAATCTTCCTAAAGAACTAATCTCGCAAATTTTTTATGAAGGGCTACGCCAGTGTATCTACTTACGCCCGATAGATACGACGCTCTATATCATGCCGCCGCTTAATAATTTAATTGAAGATACGCAAACTATTCAAGAGCGGTTATTTAATGTCTTATCTGCTATTAATCTAAAATTAAAAAAAATGCAATAGAAAAATTTAGCTTCGTAAGAGTTCGAACATAGACTCCAATTGGCTTTACCAAAAATAATTATAGTTAGCTTCTCATTAACCAATTCGGAATAAGCAATTCTTTAAAGTCTATTAATTGATAGCTAGAAAGAATTCAAACCTAATTGAAATGATTTGCAGAAATATTATTTTTTTTGCCTGGAGTAAATTATGAAATGTTTAATTAGAAATATCTGGCTTAGCTTTATTGGCATTATTCTTATTTCATGTAATACCGGTGGAAGCCAAGTTACAGCAGCAAAAACAGGAAACCAAGTAAGGCAAATAACCTTGATTGGTAGTTACAAAGATATGGGTTATCAATATGGTAGCCAACAAAAGGCACAAATTTTAGCTTATTACAAACAAGATCTGGTGCCGGTGTATGATGAGATGGAGGCTAACCCCAGCGGCAAAAAGAAAGTAGATGGGGTAATTAATTCCTTGAAGGCCTCCTTACCCTTCGAATTTAAAGAATTCTACTTAGGCATGGCAGATGGAACTGGCCTTAATTATGATGCTATTTTGAAAATCGCTTATTTTTTTAATTTTGACTTTCTAGGCAGTTGTGCATCACTATCATCGCTGGATAGCAAAAATCCGCAAAATAATTATATTATGCATACCTATGATGGTTCACAGAAATTTTTTAGAATTCTGAAAGATAAAATTACCATACTTAACCTATATCCTAATAACGGCGATGAAAAAACTACCCTTATTACTTTTTTTGGATCATTAGCCAGCTTTGTAGGGATAAACTCGGAGCGATTGACATTGCAATTAGATAATGGATTATTATCTGCACCTCTAAAGGATAATGATACGCAGCAAGAATTTAGCCCCAAGCCAGAAGGACCGAATATGCTGCCATACCTGTTATTGAAAAACCATAATTATCAAGATCTCCAAGCGACACTTCTAGGTTCGTTTAATAATGTTGCAGCTTCAACAATTTTCATTTTATCTGATAAGCTCCATCACGCAATTTTCTATTTAACCCCACAGCAAACTATACAACAAAATGAAGCTGACTTGAAATCGCCCGAAAATAACAATCTTATTTTTATAACCAATACTTTTCTTAATAACCCAGAACATCAACCGATTGCTGGGCAACAATTTATATATAGCAAGGATGCTGACTCACCATCGCTTACTTTTGGCCGCCTAGAACATCTTATCAGTTTTGCGAACACTTTCCACGCTTCACCTAACTTTGATAATAGTTATAACTTTATTAACTTGCCTTACGCTAGTGGCGGAATTGTAATGCTACCTAGTGAAAACCATCCTGATACAACTTATTTTAGGATTATTTTTTCCCAAGCCAGCGAATATATGTTATTTAACCAGACAATAGACTCAGTATGGCATAAAATCCCAGTAGTAGGACAAGCAATGTTATAATTAAATCTTAATAACTGATGTTAGACATTTTACCTATTTTTTGATAAAAATTTAATTTTATAAAATAAAACATGCTAGCATTACCGTCAAAGAGGTGGCATATGGACTACACAGGCATTTTCTTTCAAGCTTTTATCTATCTGCTTGCAGCAGTAATTACCGTTCCGGTTGCCAAAAAAATTGGCCTTGGTTCGGTATTGGGATATTTACTTGGTGGAGTTATAATTGGGCCATATGCACTTGGCTTAGTCGGTGATAATACCGATAGTGTTATGCATTTTGCCGAGTTTGGTGTAGTCATGATGTTATTCCTTGTCGGCCTAGAATTAAGGCCGGCAATGCTGTGGCAGCTAAGACGCGCCCTTCTCTTAACAGGTGGACTGCAAGTAGTAGGAACCACCATTGTTATTGCGCTAATTGCCAAACTATTTGGTACTTCTTTAGCGTCAGCTATCGCAATAGGAATGATATTTACTTCCTCTTCAACCGCAATAGTCTTACAATCGCTAAATGAAAAAGGGTGGATAAAATTAGAAGCAGGTAATGTAATATTTGCTATTCTTCTATTCCAAGATATTGCAGTAATACCAATGTTAGCTATCTTTCCTTTGCTCGGGTCGGGGGACGCTAGTATTGACCACCAGAAATTGGCAGGCTGGGAACAAGCCCTGCTAATAGTTACATTGATTGCTGGGATTATTATTTCTGGTCGTTATTTATTAAGGCCAATATTCCGTTTTATCGCCAGTAGCAGATTAAATGAAGCTTTTACTGCATTGGCATTGTTACTCGTAATCGGTATATCCCTAGCAATGAGCTATGTTGGTTTATCTCCAGCATTAGGCGCTTTTTTAGCCGGAGTAGTGCTTGCTGAAAGTGAGTACCGCCATGAGCTGGAAACTGATATTGCTCCATTTAAGGGATTATTACTTGGGCTATTTTTTATTTCTGTTGGAACCAATATTAATTTTCCATTAATTTTTGAGCACTGGGCATTGGTTATCCTATTAGTATTAATACTGGTAATGACTAAGTTTGGCGTATTATTCCTGCTTGGCAAACTTCTTAAAAAGTCGCTACGGGATAACCTAATGATTTCTATGATGCTGGCTCAAGGCGGCGAGTTTTGCTTTGTGCTTATTTCCTACGCAACCGGACAGCAATTATTATCAACAACATTATCAAAAGAATTAGTTGCTGTAGTAGCCTTATCCATGCTGGTTACACCGCTAATAATTTTATTTTATGAAAAAATAATTGAGCCGCGCTTAATTGCTGAAGAAACCAATGATAAAGAACCGGATGTGATTCATCAGGAGAACCCTGTGATAATTGCCGGGTTTGGTCGCTTTGGCCAAGTTATTGGGCGGTTTATGATCGCAAACGGAGTAGGTACAACAGTACTTGATATAGACCCTAACCAAGTCGAAATTGTAAGAAAATTTGGGTTTAAGGTATTTTATGGGGATGCCGAACGTCTTGACTTATTAAATACGGCTGGGTTAGCCCATGCCAAAGTTTTAATCTTGGCTATCGATGATACGGATAAAGCTCTTAAAATAACCCAAATAGTCCGCCAGGCATACCCTGATATAAGAATTTTATTAAGAGTACGAGGGCGTACCAATGTTTATGATGCACTCAAAAATGATATTGAGTTCAAAGACATTTACCGTGAAACATTTAATAGTGCTTTAAATATGGCCGTTGATGCTCTAAATGCAGTTGGAATTAGCGAAGACGATGCACGCTGCTCTGGTATAATGTTCAAAGAAATTGATGAGATGCATCTTAAAAAAATGGCAGAAATATATAATACTAAAGGTTTAATTGGCGACGATTATATAAGTGAAGCCCGCCAAATTACCCAAGAGCTTGAAAATGTGTTAACCGCTGACCGCCAGGTCGCCCATCAAAACCAGGACGTAAAAAATGTGCATATCTAATACTAACTTGAAAAAACTTTTATTGTCATTTGCCGCTACATTTTCGCTATCTTTAGCTTTTGCTGATGAATGCAATTACCCGACATCTGTTACAAGTGATTGGTCGCTCCGTGACCAACTACCTCAATATACCAGTCCTAAATACCGGGATAGCTGGGGTCCTCATAAGCGAATTTACCCAGCTCCAGATATTCCAGCAAATTGTGATCCTGTAAAATGGCAACAAGCAAGAATTATCGCTGTAGCAGAAAAATATATTGGTTTACCATACCGCCACCATCACACCCCTGGCTTTGATGATGGTTCGGGAGTCGGTTTAGACTGCTCAAATTTTACTTCTTGGGTTTATGATTATGGCCTTGGTATTGAAATTAACAGTGATGTAACAATCCAATCACAAACAGCAGGTCGCCAGCTTGACCCATCAGAGCCACTCCAACCAGGAGATCTATTATTCATTAGAACATTGGATGATAGTAGAATTTCTCATGTTGTTATTTATATTGACCCACAGCATATAATTGATGATCATGGCAATGGTGTCCAAATTCGTGAATTTAAGGGCTGGTATAAAAACCACATGGCTTATGCCCGCCGAATCATCAATAATTAAGCAACCGCTATGTTTTTTGAAGGGTATCTAAATTAAAATAGCCAAGACCATCAACCCGTTAATAAGACTTGATGAAATTGATAATATTCATAATATTGCTAAATTAGCCTTTGCTATTTTTAAGCCTTTTAGCAGTTATTCATTAGGTGAGCTCGAACAATATCTTATTGATAATTTCAATCCTAAGATTTCCCGCCAGTTAGTTTTAAATGGTAAGGTAATTGGCTTTTATCTTTTTCAAAATAAAAGCCTTCCTCAGTTTTTAACAACCATCCCCGCTAATAACTACCTTGAATTCAATTGTACCTTAGATGAATTAAATCAATATAATACGTTAATCGGCATCGAAGGCGTAGCACTGGGCATATTGCCTGAATATAGATCACAAGGCTACGGCAAACTATTGCTTAATTATAGCGATTCGCTGCCTAAAGATTATATTTGGGGCCAACATTTGAATAAGCTTAATAATCTTGCCTATTGGCTAAAAAAACGGCGGCACATCGCAAGTTTTTTCTCACAAGAAGATCAGGATATTATCCACATAACGGCATCAACCTTATAGCTACTCTTGGGTTAAACTCTAAAAAATTGCCATCACCAACCAAGCCAAGTTTATAAAATTCCGTAACTTATCTTTTATCCTCCAACTTAATTGGAATCTAAAAATAATTCTTATTGTATTATTATTTATCGATCATCTGCTAAACATCCGTTCGGGTGAAAAAATACAAACCTGCCCCAAATATTACAATTACTTCTGCCCATAGTAGTATCTATCATTTTTGGAATGATTGTAATACCTACTTTGTAAACATTTAGCATATTAATAACTGAGGTTACCCTCTTTCAGTATTTTTAGTAACAATAGACTTTTTTCATAACTATGTATTTAGGTTAATGACGCAAGTTAGGAAAGGGGTCTAATAATAAGGATTATTAAAATTCACATTAGTGCGTTTCATCAATTATTAAATGCATATGGATAAATTTTATTCTAAGGAATCTTACATGACAAAACTAAGCACAATTAAGTTAATGACCGCTCTAGCAAGTATCGCAGTAGCTTTGCCTGCTTTTGCAAAGGATCACAATTATACAGGATTAACTACAGACTATGAGAAATGGCAAAACTCAACTAATTTCAGAGATGCGGGGAAAAGCCTGAATACGGAATGCGAATTAGATGAACCTAATTATGATTCCAAATCATCAAAAAATAGTCAAAAAAATAATTACACCCCTTATTACTATAATCCTGATGATACAAATAATAATCCTGATGACAACGATAATGATCAGATCTTTCTAGGAGGCAAAAAACAAAAAGACCTATTCAAAACTAATGTATTGTTCCGCTCAAATAGATACTTTTCTGGCCACTCGTGCAGTGATGTAGGTAATCCGGATGTTATTATCAACCTAGCTTATGACGGGAATCCTAAAGACCAGACATATTGTGTAGGAAAGAAAGGCAATAAGGTTACTGCAGTTGGCTTTGCAAGCGCAGGAGCTCCAATTAATTCAATTGAGGCGTTCCCATTTCAGGCTGAGGAACAACAAAAAAATATTTGTAGTGCCTTTAACGCAGGTATAAACGCAATTGCAAGTGGTAAATCAGTTCTTGTTCATTGCTCAAAAGGGAAAGACCGGACTGGGGCCTATGTTGGTTTATTAAGTTATGCTTTAGCTCAAGCATCAGGCATGGATAGCAGTGATATAACCCTAGTAGAAGATCGTATAACATGCGATTACTTAAGAAGTGGCACTGGAATATATTCTAACCGCCGTGCTCCTGCGCGTTATTTAGACAACTATCTGGAGGATTTTAGCATCAAATATGGTAGCGCCTACAAATTTCTAGTAAACGAATGCGGGATTAACCCCGATACCATGCAAAAAGCGGCAAAAAACTTTATCAATAAATAATAGTCGCTGATAAATAATAGCTACCAAATTAGGTGGCTATTATTACTTTATAAGATTTGAATTCCTATAGCATAGCTCTTAAAATTTTAATCTCTTCCTTACTTTTGCCAGTAACCTTAATTATTAGGTTTTCATCGGCATTAATTTCCATTAAACGTCTAATAATCTCAAATTCTGTTTCTTGTTTACCTTCTTTCTTTCCTTCTTCTCTACCTTCTATTTTCCCTTCTTGGTGCCCTTGTTGCCGTCCTTCTCTGCGTAATGTATCTGCGTATGTCATGAGATTCTCCTCATAATTGGCTACTTTTTGTTTAATCCTGCTAACTAGTTATGAGCGTTTTTTTACTTTTATCCCATAAAATTGTCTGCTTAGATGCATTTTCCAAAACAAAACCAAAAAATATTAAATCTGAAGGATAGCCCTGATAAACTTAATCTCTTCACTATTTTTTCCCGTAACTTTGCTAATAAACACTTCATCCACGCCGGCTTCAATTAAACGCCTAATAATTTCAAATTCTGCTTCTTTTCTACCCTCTTCTCTACCTTCTCTTTTCCCTTCTTGATGCCCTTGCTGCCGTCCTTCTTTGCGTAATGTATCTGCGTATGTCATAACATTTTCCTCATAATAGGCTACTTCCTGTTTAATCCTACTAACTAATTCCCTTACATCTTCATCTTCACGGGCATTGATCAGGTAACTAAAGGCTCCATCAACTAAGCCATCATTTATTCCTGATTCATGACCGATTCTCAATGCTTTAATTACCAATTCTATAATCTGCATAAAGTCGCGATGATGTATATGCTTTACTAATACTTCCAATATTGCTAGTTTACCATGTTTTAATATTTCGCTATCATCTATTACTGTTAAATCTATTAGCTTAAATTTACCTAATGGATAGTTACGATAAATTTCCTGATCGGCAAATAATTCAGCAATATTTATCGGATAGGGATAGGGTGTTTTTTTACCATTATAAAAAACGAGCGGTATTACTAACGGTAATTTATCTGATTTGTTATTATCCAAATGCTTTTGAATAATTGCCAGTTGATACTTTAGTATGCGTAAGGGCATAAGTTTAATGGCTGAACTTTGATGTTCAATCAAGGTATAAATATAGGCACTTCCATTATTATTGATTAGGTCAAGCTGATAAACAATATCCGAACAGTGAATAGATAAATCATCTTCAATATACGATCCTGACTCGATTTTAAGACTATTAAAGTCGCATTTTGCACTAATTTCTGGAGCCAAATAAATTGCAAGAAACTCTCGGGCAACCGAAACGTCAGTCAAAAATTTACGGGTTAATGGATCGTGTTGCTTGTTAATCTTACTCATTATGTGAGCCTTTTTGAATAATGCTAAAGACAAAGCTTATCTTAATATATCATTAGTCTCCCTAGAGGAAATTTCTTTTCGAAGTATACGCAAAAAATACGATCATGTTACTTATTTAAAAATTAATGCTTTAAACAAAAAGCATATGTCTGCCTAATACTAACGTTTACTGGGCTCTTTTTTAAAGTTTAGGAAAGTCAACCTAAGAACAAACAACAGATAAATAGCGATTTAAATTAGAAATAAGCTAAAATCTAGGCATTATAAATTATAGTTAGAACCAAAATGCTTTACTTTAAAAATCTTACTTTGGCATATGGGCCCAAAGTATTAATTGAAAATGCTAACCTCCAACTTTATAAAGGTCAGGTTACTGGGCTTGTGGGCCAAAATGGGGTAGGTAAAACATCTTTATTTAAACTTATACTTGGGGAGAACCACCCCGAGAGCGGCGATTTTGAACTACCACAGAATATATTAATTAGCCATATTGAACAAGAAATTGAAAATGTAGAACAAGAACTAGTGGAATATGTTTTACAAGCACATTATATCTATGCTGAAAATCATATTGACTTGCCCGAATATTATCAACTTCGACCTAATGCTGAAAAATTATTGATTAATCTTGGTTTTAAGCATGAAGAATTAACAAAGCCATTACGTGAATTTTCAGGTGGTTGGCAAATGCGGGCTAACCTTGCTAAAGCATTATTCATACCAAGTGACCTATTATTGCTTGATGAGCCAACCAATCATCTTGATATTGAAACCGTAATCTGGCTGGAAAGCTGGCTAAAGCGCTATCAAGGCTTAGCCTTAATAATTTCACATGACCGTGAATTCTTGGATAATGTTACTAATTATACTCTCCATATCGCCAATAGATCGCTTACTTTATATGGAGGCAATTACTCGACATTTGAGCGAACCAAGGCCGAACAGGAAATGCTCCAGCAAAAAACTGCAGCGCGCACCCAGGCTAAAATCGCTCATTTGCAGAGCTTTGTTGACCGCTTTAAGGCTAAAGCCAGCAAAGCCAAGCAGGCTCAAAGTCGAATGAAGATGATTGAAAAATTACAATTTTCGCCAACTTTTAATTCTGAACGCAATTATTCAATCGAATTTTTTACACCGGAATATACATCCGACTTATTATTAACGTTAATTGATGGAAAAATTGGTTATCAAGATAAAACCTTAATTGATAAAGTTAAACTTCAAATATTTGCAAATGACCGAATTGGGCTATTAGGAAAAAATGGCAAAGGGAAAACTAGCTTAATCAAAGCGATCATCGAAGGCAATAGCTTACTTGGCGGCCAGTTGGAAATGAACAGTAAAATTAAAATTGGTTACTTTGCCCAGCAGACAATTGACATGTTAAATCCAAGCGATACCCCATTTTCTCTTATTAGCACTACAGATAAAAAGCTTAACCAGCAGGAAATCTTTAATTACTTAGGGAGATTTGGCTTTGATGCAGATGCAGCTAAGAAAAATATTACAAATTTCTCTGGTGGAGAAAAAGCCAGATTAATTCTTGCCTCTATTATTTTGACTAAACCAAATATTTTATTCCTGGATGAACCAACTAACCATTTAGACATGAGCATGCGCGAAGAATTAGCTGCTAGTTTGCAGGATTTTGAAGGTGCTGTAGTATTAGTTTCCCATGATAAATTTTTATTGCAAAGTGTTGTTGATGATTTCTATTTAATTGAGAATAATCAGCTGCAGCAATTTAAAGGTAGTTTAGATGACTACCAGGAATATTTATTAACCCAAGAACAAAAAACTCCAGCGGTGAAAGAAGCCCGCACGGAACAAGCTTCGGTGGCGGACACTTTCAAACGTGCAAATAAATTAAAACATGAAATCTCGCAAATAGAACGAGCAATTGAAAAAGTAAGCAAACAGATTAATAAACTAAATTCATTACTCGAGCAAACTGAACCAACTGATGCTGCAAAATTATTTGAACTTAACGGAAAACTAGAAGCCTTCAAGGCAGAGCTTAGCCAGCATGAAGAACAGTGGTTACTCTTGCAAGATGAGTTTACTCAACTATAGTTAATTACTATTTGCACTTCATATTAAGATCGCGCAGTTCACGTTTTAAAATTTTACCAGTTGCATTGCGCGGCAATTTATCTATGAAAAATATTTTTCGTGGTTGTTTAAAAGGTGCCAAAAGAGGCTTTAAAAATTCTTTAAACTCTTTTTCGGTAGCTTGTATACCTTCTTTTAACTCGATGTAAGCTACCGGTGTTTCGTTCTCTTCAACATCTTTTACACCAATTACCGCTGAGGCTTGTACTTTATCATTAGTATATAAAAACTCTTCAATTTCGCGCGGATAAATATTCATTCCTTTACTAATTATTAAATCTTTTTTTCTATCAACAATAAAAACATAACCATCACTATCTACATAGCCAATATCACCCGTTTTAAACCAACCATCATGCATAACCTCTTGAGTTTCCACAGGCCGGTTATAGTAGCCAAGCATAACGCAGTCGCCTTTTATCCAAAGTTCACCGACCTCTCCTCTACCTTTTAGATTATTATCATCATCAAAAGCTTCGATTTGAAATCCTGGTAATGGAGTACCAACTGAACCATCCTTATTAGCCCAAGGCTTATTTAGAGCCACACCTGAAGCGCATTCGCTTAACCCATACCCTTGGACTAATTTCCCGCGCTTAAATGAAAAACCAAATCGTTGAATTACTTCTTGAGATAAGGGAGCAGCCCCAGAAACAAAACCCTTTACATTATGTAGCCAATGAAAGTACCAAGGTAATTTTGCGCGTGCCATCGCACTAAAGATATCTGGAACACCAGCAAAATATTGGCAGCGATGGATTAATAGCAATTTCAATAAATTCTTGAAATCCTTCTTAGTAGCAATTGAACGGACAACCACTACCCCGCTATTGGTAACGATTGGGATTAAGATAGTAACGGCTAGGGTAAAGGCATGAAACATTGGTAAATAGCAAATAAATCGCGCGTTACCATTTTTGATATTATAGTGACTAATTGCACCATAGACAATTGAAAGTAAATTCCGGTAGCTTAACATTGCTCCTTTTGGTTTACCCGTGGTGCCTGATGTATAAATTATAACAGCTAGGTCATCAATCTCTGGTTCGTTTTGACTGGGGAATTGATTTTTAAGATTTTCAATTCTAAATATTGAAGTATAGTCAATATTCTTTTCATTTGTAAATGGAGCGTCTTCTACCCAAATAATACGCTCAACTCCGGTCATCTCATGCAATTTTTGGATTTCATCGGAGAATTTTCCAGAAGCAAACAGGAAATTTGCCCCAACATCATTTAAAATATACGCTAGTTCATCTGATTTCAAAAAATTATTAATTGGTACTGCTACTGCCCCGAGTTTACCAATAGCAAATAAGTTAATAATAAAATCGGATGAATTAGACATTACCATTGCTACATTATCGCCGTAGCTAACTCCCAACTCGGATAAATAATTTGCCACCTTGTCTACTATTGCTAATAATTCTTTATTGGTTATTTTATTTTTTTTGTCATATAAAGCTATCTTAGCTGGATATTTTTGAGCATTTTCTTTAATAACTTGATAGAAATTTTTAACCGGATAACTGCTCTTCATTAACTAACCTTAATTAAACTTAAACATGAGGATTTTAGCAAATATCAGTTAATTTTCGCTAGTAAAATACTCTAGCAAATAATTAGGAAAAATAAGTAGAAAATGATCGGCAGCTAATTGCTGCCTTTATTTATTAGATGTGTGATTAGAAAAAGAAATGCTGAAAACAGTTCTTTTCTGTGGCTTTTTGCATCCATAGAAATTTAATTTTATTTGTGAATTTCCACAGCCATCTTCGCAAAGGATTAACTAATTACAGAAGAAAATTGGAACTTGCGGTTAATATAAATTATTGTGAAGCTAAGATAACATCGTGCATATCGGCGCCATAATTCCAGACCCGGTCAATATACTCCTCTCCCCAATCTTCAAGTAACATACTCATTTGGTAAAGGGTAACTTCGTCTGATAAGCTCTCTGCCATGAAGGGATTACCTGGTTCATGATGGATATAACCAAGGCCAAATAGCTCCTGGCTCATTTCGAAATAGTCGCGGGTACTCAAAATATAGGCATGCCAAACATCATCTAGGTAATGCAAGTTATCCATTATGAAATGCTTCTCATTTTGTATTTCACTTCGTTGAGCTGTATATAACCAGCGCATAAAATCAGTAAACCATGTTTTGGCATACTGTTTCGGCCAGCGATTTTCATACATCAGGCGGTAAATAGTGGGTAAATGCTCCCAGCTATCAATTATGGACTTATCAGGTAATTTCATTTCATCTCAAGGGCTACCCAAAGAGAAACTTTGAGCAGCAAAAAATTAAAACTTTAAAGATTTATTTTTTAGCACAAGAACCGCTACCGCCACCACTCATGCAAGATTCTTTCTTACACGCAGCCAAGTTTTTAAGAGCTAAAATTTTCTGAATAGTTGTCATATTTTTTCTACCTTCATGAAAAGAATTTGGCAAAGATTACCATTAAAAATTACGCAAAACTGCATTTTTTATGAAATTCAAAATGAAATTATGCTATTTTCACATTTTAAAATGTTTTAGCTATAAATTAAGCACTCTCGGTGTAAAACAGTGTTTCCATTGCACGGTTAAAGTTTCACAATTTCAGCCAATGAGCTTTAATTAGGAGCGTTAAAAGTACATTTAATCAGTAAAATCGGCTTGATTCGTTCTAATAATTCATTTTAAAAGCGTAGATTTGCGCAAAAATTTTAAAACTTACGGCCTTTATTTTATCTTAACTAATTTTTTTCGATTATATTTTTTAGTTTAAAAGATAGCTTTTTCCTGCAAAAAGCTTCTCTTAAAAAAGAAGAATTTCCATAAATATTAGCACCGAGTATGCACTTTGGCTTAGTCCAATTAACAATTAATTATGGTCTAGATTGACAAACGTTTAAACATTATATTAAAATACCAGAAGCTAATAATTTGAAATTTCTGTCTTAGCCCTAAGGTCTAGTTACCCTGGGTAATGACTCCTACCAACATTCTTACAATCAACTGATTTTGTATGCTGGTAGGGTCATAAATTTATTTATCTCTTGCTATAACCAGCTCAATCCACTTAAATTTAAAGCGCGTCAACATTTTTTTCTATATCTAAGTTTAACTCGTTAAATACTTGTTTACACTCATATTTAAACTTCTTAAATCATATGCAAATTGATTCATTTTGAAAATAGTAAAAGTGCATAAGCTCATTTACTTTCTTATATATAAAAACTGACCTATAGTATGACTATTACCTACAACTACAAATTATCAATAAAATTCTGCTTTTCTTTTATTCAAAAAAGTATACAATTGCGCCCTGGACACTAATCCACCCTATCAATATATCAGTAATTAAATCCTGTGTGGCTTCTGCCAAAATCATTACAGATGATGTAGGGATAATTCTTTATATGCATATTAAATTCTTAAATTAAAGGAACAGGAACTAGATGAAAAAGCATTTGATTTTGAGCTTACTTTTAACTTCAGGTATCGCTTTCGCAGACAACTCACCGCAAAATAATAATATGGCTACAGCCAGTACTGCTGCCAATACCACAACAGCGAATCCTAATCTTAATAGTGCTAATAACCAACATTCTTCTACCGATATGTCAGGTATGTCAATGGCAGATATGAATATGGCAAATATGATGTATATGGATTTCGGAGTCGGTATTGGAACAGCTAGCAACTGGTCATCTACTTCTCTTGCATTAGATGCCATGACTATGGGTTTTTACTATAAACCAGGGTTAGGCGTTGAAATAGGTATGGGCATGCTACCTAACGGCAATTATCAAGGAAATGGCGCTATGATTAATACTTATCACCTTGCAGCTAAAGGGATCCTTCCACTTGCTGAGGTATTCTCCCTCTATGGTAAATTAGGTTTGGGGATTAGCTCCGGACAAGGGAATGCGACTGGAACAGTACCGATGGGGATGGGCATGACTATGCCAAGTATGACGATGATTACACCTACCAACGCCGGCTTATATTATGCTGTGGGCGCGCAATTTAACTTATCAAAACGTTTCGGCCTCTATTTAGAAAATTCAGGAATTGCTGTAGTGCCTAGTGGTAATGACGGCGGTTTTGGCAATGTTAATCAAACTACTATAGGCTTGGAAATCCGCATGTAAGCATTTGCTCCTCTATGAAAATAAAAAAACTCCCGGCTTTGGGGAGTTTCTTTATTTTGATATTAGCCGTGTAGCTGGCGTTTATCACATGCTAAAGCAGCTTCATGAGTTACTTCAGATAATGAAGGATGGGCATGAATAATTCGCGCAAGATCTTCACTGCTTGCCATAAACTCCATAGCTACAACCGCTTCACTAATTAGTTCAGAAACAAACGGCCCTACCATATGAACACCCAAAATTCGATCAGTTTCCTCGCACGCTAGCATCTTGACAAAGCCGATATTATTGCCTAATCCTAATGCACGGCCATTCGCCATGAAGTTTGCGCTACCTTTTTTATATTTGACGCCTTCGGCAATTAGTTGTTGTTCAGTTTTACCCACCCAAGCAATTTCTGGATTGGTATAAATTACCCAAGGTACCGTGTTAAAATCAAAATGCGGATGCTCTCCTGCAATACGCTCAGCTACAATAACGCCTTCTTCTGATGCCTTATGCGCAAGCATAGGACCACGTACTACATCACCAATTGCCCATACATTCGGTAAATTAGTGCGGCATTCAGCATCAACTACAATAAAACCGCGCTCATCAAGTTTTAAGCCCACTTTGTCGGCATTTAAACCATTAGTATTTGGTATACGTCCAATAGACACAAGCAGTTTGTCACATTCAAGCTTATGTGATTCGCCATTATGCTCAAAATTTACGGTAACTTTCTTCTTACCGTTTTTGATTTCACCAATCTTAACACCATTTTTAATAACTAAACCTTGTTTAGTCAAATTTTTATGCAATTCTTTGGCAACTTGTTCATCTGCAGCAGGCAAGAATTTATCCATTACTTCTAAAACAGTAACATTACTACCTACGCGCTTCCATACACTTCCCATTTCTAGCCCAATAACCCCGGCACCTATTACACAAAGTTCCTTAGGTACTTCAACTAAATCAAGAGCGCCTTCATTATCCAAAACATTAATATTATCAGTAACTAGTTGCGGTAAGTGGCGTGAATTAGAACCTGTTGCCACAATTACATGGGTAGCATTGACTTCTTGTTTACTTCCTTTATCATCAACACTAAGCGTCCATTTACCATCTGAGCTTTGGCCAACAAAGCTTGCCCAGCCATGAATTTCCGTAATTTTATTTTTTTTGAATAAAAAGGATATCCCGCTTGAGTTTTTATTTACGATATCTTCTTTACGTGCTATCATTTTCTTGATATCAATTTTAGGATTATCACAACTAATACCATGATCAGCAAAACTATGAGTTAATTCGGCAAAATTTTCTGAAGACTGAAGTAAGGCTTTTGATGGAATACAACCAACGTTTAAGCAAGTGCCGCCAAGAGAATATTTGCCATTGCGAATATAACCATCTATACAAGCAGTCTTAAAGCCTAGCTGTGCCGCGCGAATCGCTGCAACATAACCACCAGGACCACCACCAATTACAACAACATCAAAATTTTGCATAATACTTTCCTATCGAAGTCTTAAATTGAAAAAACTTGGCATAATTATATCATAATTATGAAATACAACATTCATGCCATCTAATAACCCTAAATCTAGATAAAATAATTGTAGCTTGCCCCAACTTTACTTAATAAGTTTTATTGTGAAATTATAAGTTTCAGTAATTTCCGCTGCCACTCCTTATAAGGTAGATAACGCCAAGGAAAATCAAATTTTCTTTGTTTAAGGACGGTCTTAAAGTGACTAAAAATTTTGAAAGTATGGTAACCATGATAACCGCCATTACCACTAGTAGCAATACCACCAAATGGGGTACGCGAGTTAGTCATGTGAAGTACAGTATCATTGATGCACATTCCACCGCTTAGCGTTTCTTTTAATACTTTGGATTCTATTTCTGGTGAGTTTGTAAATAAATATAAGGCTAGAGGGCGCTCTTTAGTTTTTAGCTCTGTTATAACATCACTTAAATCGTTAAAACTAACTATTGGCAAGATAGGCCCAAATATTTCCTCCTGCATTATAGGTTCGGTAATATCATTGATTTTGACTAAGCTAGGTTCGATCAAGAGCCGTTCTTCATCATAACCACCACCAGCAACAATCTTACAACTTACAAGCAAATTTTTCAGCCTTTGCCAGTGCGTGTGATTAATTATTCTCCCAATATTGTAACCAAGCCTGATTCCATCAGCAAAAAACTGATTTAATGTAGCCTTGAAACAGTTAATTAGCTGTTCTTCAACGCTAGTATCAACTAATACATAATCAGGTGCAATACAGGTTTGCCCTGCATTTATCAGCTTACCCCACAATATCCTTTTTGCAGCCAATGCCAAGTTAGCATCAGCACAAACGATAACGGGTGACTTACCGCCAAGTTCAAGAGTATAGGGAATCAGTTTCTGCGCTGCTTTAGCTGCAATAATTCGACCAACTGCGGTTGACCCAGTAAAAAAGATATGTGCAAAGTTTTGTTCAAGCAAAATTTCACTTTGCCTTGCATCGCCTTGGATTACAGTTATATATTCAGGCGGATATATGGAAGCGATAATTTCTGCAATTAGCGCACTTACATGAATAGAGTGCTCTGATGGTTTGATGATTACGCAATTGCCGGCTGCAATCGCCCCAACTAAGGAACGAAAGGTTAGCTCTACTGGGTAATTCCACGGCGAAATGATTAGTACACTCCCAATAGCTTGCGGTTCTTGCCAAACATTGCCCGGGAATTGGCTAATACTGGGGACTGCTTTTACCGGTTTCATCCAGGATTTTAATTTTTTACGAGCTAATTTAACTTCATTGATAACATCGAGCTCAAAATAGGCTTCGAAGCTGGGCCGACCTAAATCAGCTTGCAGGGCCGCTACCAATCTATTGCTATTTTCTTTTAAAGCGGTTTGAAGCTTAATTAACTGCTTATAGCGAAATTCATAACTTAGCGTATTGCCGTTATTAAAAAATCTCCATTGCTCTTCGCAGACAAGTTTTATGCCATTCATATCCAGCATACCACTAACCTCATTTTAGTATTCTGAGCATTATACCAATAAAATAGCTCTATTCATTTGGCAACAAGTGGATCGCCAAATAGCATAATAACTCAAAGCCACCCTGAACCATATGATTTTGCTCTAAATCAAAATTCATAATAAGCTGATCCATAATGAAGAATATCAGCCAGTAACTTATCGAGACAATAAAGGCAAGATTTGCTCTATCAAACCATTTAGTATAATTCCTAGTAGGCGTAATTAATGCTGCATTTATCCAAAAAATACAAGACAGTAAAGACATGAAAACTATCCCTACATATAAAATAACGCAAACCGAAATTGGAACATGATACATCTGTAATGATTTTACCAAAAAAGGAAAGTTGGCATCAGGGGCCCAACTACCTTTAACTAATCCGATATGAGCTAAAGCTCCAATGATATCAGTCCATAATGCAACTAACCACCACAGGCACCAGAAAATAACAATAACTTGTTTAAGATATAAATTTTTATTTTTTATCATATTACTAACCTATAAATTTCTACTAACAAGGAATCGGAAAGAAAACCAGATGAACTTTAACTAGGTTACTACCCTTTACACGTTATTTACGTAAAATACTAGTTACGGCTTTACTCTGCCATTAGTACGTCAGGCTTGGCACCTAAAATAAAAATAGGCAGGAATGAATCCTACCTATTTTGTAAGTACAGTTTAGATATCAAACAATAAGCGAGCTGGATCTTCCAACGCATCTTTCATCGCTACTAACGATAATACTGCCTCACGGCCATCAATGATACGATGATCATAAGATAGTGCCACATACATCATCGGGCGCACTACCACTTGGCCATTTTCGACAACCGCACGCTCTTTTGTTGCATGCATACCTAAAATTCCAGATTGTGGCGGATTGATAATAGGTGTAGACATCATTGAGCCAAAGGTACCACCGTTGGTAATCGAGAATGTACCACCAGTTAATTCATCTAATTCCAGTTTACCATCTTTAGCACGTTTTGCAAAGTCGGCAATTTTCTTCTCAATATCAGCAATTGACATGTTTTCAGCATTTCTAAGAATTGGTACAACTAAGCCACGCGGCGAGCTAACTGCAATACCAATGTCAAAGTAGCCATGGTAAACAATATCATCCCCATCAACAGATGCATTTACAACAGGATATTGTTTTAAAGCATGGATTGCAGCTTTAACAAAGAAGGACATAAAGCCCAATTTTACTCCATGTTTTTTCTCAAACTGGTCTTTATACTTGGCACGCAAATCCATAATCGGTTTCATATTAACTTCATTGAAAGTAGTTAATATTGCATTATTTTGCTGGCTTTCTAACAGTCTTTCAGCTACACGCTTACGCAAGCGGCTCATCGGTACCCGTTCTTCAACTCTAGAACCTTTACCAGACATTGCACCTAATACATCTTCTTTAAGTACTCTGCCACCGCGACCAGAACCTGCTACATTATTTAAATCAACGCCATTATCTGCTGCAACTTTTGCTGCAGCTGGCATTGCTTTTACCGCTGTAGAAGCCTGTGCTGCTGGTACTGGAGCGGCTGCAGGAGTCGCAGCTGCAGGAGCTGCCGCTTGAGGCGCTGGTGCTGGTGCTGCTGCTTCTGGTTTTACTGAAGTATCTATGTATGCAATTAACTGGCCGCTAGTGACAGTGTCGCCTGGTTTACCCAGTATCTCAACCAATGCGCCGTCCTCAGGAGCAGGAAGTTCCAAAACAACCTTATCAGTTTCCAAATCAATTAAATTTTCTTCGCGTTTAACAAATTGGCCAACTTGTTTGTGCCAATTTAACAATACTGCTTCACTTACCGACTCTGGCAACTGAGGAACTTTAATTTCGATTTTCATAGAATAATCCCTAACAAACAATTAAACTTCTACTTGTGGTTTATATTCAATAACTGCAACATAGATAATTAGTTGCGTTATACCCTGGATCAAAAAGCCAATTAAAATTGGCATTGTAAATGCCGAAATCTTGAGTAATACTGCTGAAATCCTAAAAAGTTTAGTACCTGCTAATTCGGCGGTTTTCGCTAATTCCTTGTGCAGTAAATAAGTTAACCATGCCACGACCAACCCTATACTATAGGCAAGAATCGAAAAGCTTACAGCTGGCAGTTGATTTTTAGCAAGCCACCCAATAGTAGCAAACACAACAGCCAGTAAACTTAATAGCGTAATTCCGACAAATAAGCGAGTCGCCTTTTGAATTAGTCCTACTTTTTCTAAATTACGGTAAACCATCACCCCAGCAATAAAACCAAAAAGGCTAAATAGATGGCCAAAGCTTGGCACATAACCAAGTAGGCTGAAAACTAAAGCAGCCCATGCGTATTTTCTTATATGTAACATCCTACTTTTCCAAATTAGGATTAAATGTTGCACAACCTAGTAGAAAAAATGGCTGGGCAAGCATTACAAAAAATATCCCAACAAATACCGGCATAGTATAAGCGCCTATTTTAGTTAGAATTCCACTTATATTGTACCAGGTGTTTGAAGTAGATTTACCTATTGCCAATAAACTTTTAGCAATAAAATAATTTAAAACCGCTAAAAAAATTAATAGGGCAAAAATTAAAACGCATATTAAAAATATAACACCATGACTTTTAGCAGAATATTGATTTATACCAAAATAAGCTAGTATTCCGGTAGGTACTAATGCTATAAGGTATTGGTAAATTGTAAAATTGAATAAGGTAGTTCCATAACCAAGCTTATCAATTTTATAGTATAAGATCGTAGTTAGGATAAATCCAATAATTGAAAGGATTATCCCAACACCAATTCCTGAGGTCATTCCGCCGACTATCATAATAATTAGCGTAAGATAACCTAATGCATTAATACCACCGTTTTTCATGTAACTACTTGCCAAATGCCAGATTCATTAAATCTTTAATCTGCTGTACATGCATACTTGGAATCCCACATGCAGGAGCAGCAGCGCGAGGCCGAGTTGCAGCAACAAATCGGTTTTTGCCACCAAGAACATTATCTAAATCCTCACGGATTTGTAGCCATGCACCTTGATTATACGGTTCCTCTTGCGCCCAGACAAAAGTCTTAGCTTTATTATATTTAGCAAACTCTGCCTTAACCATATCTTCAGGGAATGGATATAGTTGCTCAAGTCGCATAATTGCAACTTTAGTTTCAAGGCCAAACTCAGCGCGGGCTTTAACTAGCTGGTAGTAAACCTGCCCACTACATAAGATAACCCTTTCAGCCGATTTAGGGCAAGTTGTATCACCAATTAACGGTTTAAATTCACCATCAATTAATTCATCAACATTTGACCCTGCATCTTTTAAACGTAATAAGCTTTTATTTAAGAATACTACCAATGGTTTAATGTAATTAGTTCTTGCCTGACGGCGTAATGCGTGGTACATCTGTCCGGCAGTAGATGGAACAACTGCGACAATATTATTTTCAGCAGCCAATTGTAAAAAGCGCTCTATTCTTGCTGATGAATGTTCAGGACCTTGCCCGTCAAAACCATGCGGCAATATTAATGTCAACCGGCTTAAACTTCCCCATTTAGCTTCAGCAGAAGCAATAAACTGATCGATCATTACTTGCGCACCATTGGCAAAATCACCAAATTGTGCTTCCCAAATCACCAGATCATTTACCGCAACTAAACTATAGCCATATTCAAAACCAAGTACACATTCTTCATTAAGCACGGAGTCATAAATATCAAACCAGCTATTATTTTGTGTATTACGTAACGGAGTATATAAACCTGCATGCAGCTTTTTACGGCCAATATCATGCCAAACTGCATGGCGGTGGGTAAATGTACCACGGCAAGCATCTTCTCCAGAAATTCGGATACTGATTCCTTCGTCTAGGTTAGCAGCATAAGCTAATGTCTCTGCCATGCCGTAATCAAGTGGCTGTTTACCGGCAGCCATTGCTTGGCGGCTATCAATTAATTTGGTTACAGTTGGATGTAATTTAAATTCGCCCTCAGGCTTGGTTGTCACCTTTACTGCAAGATCAGCTAACTTTCTCTTACTGACTTTGGTTTTAACTTCATCATTTGGCTTAGCTTTCATGAAGGCCTTAGTTTCAAAGTCATAGCGTGGTAATGCCAATAATTTATCTTGGTTGACATGTTCGCCTTTTACTAAGCCATTTCGATAATTTTCCATCAAATTTGTTTCTTCCTCAGCACTAATTACTCCTTCAGCAATCAGTTGCTTGGCAAAAAGTGATCTTGTACCAGGATGTTGTTTTACTTTTGTGTACATTAATGGCTGGGTAAGTGTCGGGTCATCACCTTCATTATGACCATGCCGGCGGAAACAAACTAAGTCAATCATAAAATCTTTGGCAAACTTTTGACGATATTGGACTGCTAAGTCAGCAGCAAAACATACTGCACCTAAATCGTCAGCATTTACATGAACAACTGGAACTTCAACCATTTTAGCAATATCAGTTGAATAGCGGCTTGAACGGTTATCGTCTACCCGTGAAGTTGTAAACCCTACTTGGTTATTTACGGTTATATGTATTAATCCAAGTGTGCTATATGCTCTAGTTAATGACATATTAAATACACCTTGGTTAGTCCCCAAGCCAATTAACGCCGAGTCACCATGAATCAATATCCCCATTGCCGAATTTTTATTTTCTGCAAGCTTATCCTGCTTTGCTCTAACCATTCCTTGGACTACCGGATTTACCACTTCCAAGTGAGAAGGATTATATGCTAATGCAGTTTTAACCTTTTTGCCTGTTGCCGTAACATATTCACAAGCATATCCTTTATGGTATTTAACATCACCTGAGGTCACAAAGTCGTAACTAGGATAATTGCCATCAAATTCATCAAAGAGCTTTTTCGGCGATTTACCCGTGATATTTACAAGTACGTTTAAACGTCCACGGTGTGCCATACCAATTTGTACATCATTTACGCCTTTTTCACCAGCTTGATTTAATACTCTATCCATTAGTGGAATCAGTGAATCGCCACCTTCAAGCGAAAAGCGTTTTACTCCAACATATTTAGTATGTAGATAGCGCTCTAAGCCCTCGGCTTCAGTCAACTTTTGTAATACTTGCTTTTTTTCTTCATTTGAAAGTTTATAGTTTAAATAATTTTCTTCAATATAATCGCGGATCCATTCACGCTCTTCTGGATCACTGACATAGGCATACTCAAAACCGCTATTTCCACAATATAATGCTTCATTTTTGGCTATGATATCTTTTAATTTAAGCTTTTTAGCTTTCTTAAGATCATAATCATCATAGAACTCATTTTCAAGTTCGCTTTCTAAGTCATAATTTTTATAGTCTAACTCGGAAGGTCGGACAATCGCTTGCCTTTCAAGAGGGTCTAACTTGGCAAATTTATGACCCCACATACGGTAAGCAACTATCAGGACGTAAACCTTGGTCTGAGCAGCGCTCATAACTTCATTACCGCCGGCTAATGCCAGAGGATTACTAGTTAATATCGCAAACTTCTCTTTTATGTCATTATGATTTACATCTTTGATTCCACCATCTTGTAATGAATCAAAGTATTTCTGCCACTTGGCATCAACGTTGCTAGGATTTTCTAAATACAGTTCGTATAATTCTTCAATAAAGTCGCTGTTCGCACCAAAAAGATATGAGTTATTCCAATGCTGTTGCATATTTTGCATGGTTGTCACCTTAATTTCCTAAAGTTAATCCTGCCGTATAAGGAGTATTTTATCTGGTAAACCTACTATTTTACAAAGGATGCAGTAATTTACAATCCATTTTTAAGTTATTGTAGGGTTTATTGGGTAATAATTTTATCACTTTTAAGACTGACTATGAGTAAAATTATAAGTTCCAAAAAAAAGCCAGACTAAGCTTTTTACTTAATCTGGCCTAATTTATGTATAATTAATGAAGACAGTACAAAATCCCACCTTCATCTTTATACCGCTTACTTACGATCTGCAAGTTCAACATAATCGCGTGCAGCATAACCAGTATACAACTGACGTGGACGACCGATTTTGAAATCTGAGTCTTCGATCATCTCTTGCCACTGAGCCAACCAGCCAACAGTTCGCGCTAACGCAAATATAGCTGTAAACATTTCAGTTGGAATACCCATTGCGCGTTGGATAATACCAGAGTAGAAGTCAACGTTAGGATAAAGTTTTTTCTCAATAAAGTAGCTATCTTCAAGAGCAATTTTCTCTAACTTCATAGCAAGCTTAAATAATGGATCATCTTTTTTACCTAGAACTTCTAACACTTCATAGCATGTTTTACGCATGATACTAGCGCGTGGGTCCATATTTTTATATACACGGTGGCCAAAGCCCATTAAGCGGTATTTTTTATCTTTAACTCCTTGCATGAATGAATCCACACGCGACTCATCACCAATTTCATTAAGCATTTTTAAAACTGCCTCATTAGCACCACCATGTGCAGGGCCCCATAAGCATGAAATACCTGCAGAAATTGCTGCAAACGGATGCGTCCCGGAACTACCTGCTAAACGAACTGTTGAAGTAGAAGCATTTTGCTCATGGTCAGCATGCAATAATAAGATACGGTCAAATGCTTTAGCAATAACTGGATTAGGAATATAAGGTTCACATGGAGTAGCAAACATCATATATAGGAAGTTTGATGCATAATCAAGGTCATTGCGTGGATACATAAATGGCAATCCATGGCCGTAGCGATAACACATTGCTACTATTGTTGGCATTTTAGCAATTAAGCGGATAATAGCAATTTTACGATGCTCAGCATTTTTAAAATCAAAAGCTTCTGGATAGAAAGCAGCCATCGCGCTTACCGCACCTGCAAGCATTGCCATAGGATGCGAATCGCGGCGGAAGCCTTTAAAGAAACTTAAAAACTGGTCATGAACCATGGTATGGCGGCTAATTGAAGTTTCAAACTCCTCTTTTTGTTGCTTAGTAGGCAATTCACCGTAAAGTAAAGCGTAGGCACCTTCAAGATGAGTAGAGCGCTCAGCTAATTGCTCAATTGGATAACCACGGTAGAATAACTGTCCTTTATCACCATCAATATAAGTTATTTTAGACTCGCATGCAGCTGTTGCTAAAAACGCTGGATCATAGCTCCAATAACCTGTTTTACCAAAAGTACGGAAATCGACTACGTCTTGACCAATTGTAGCTTTATATATAGGATACTCAAATACTTGTCCATTACCGAAGTCAACTTTTACAGCCTTAGGTTCACTAGGAGCAACAACCTCTTGTTGTGTTTTTTCAGTCATAACATTTTCCTTATAAAAATCAATCGCTGAAATTTTATTTACTATTTCCTGTAATCTAGGGTTCTCAAGCTCTTGTTTACCCTGAAACAGTAATAATAAGTCGCCATCATCCATTGTCAGTAATTGCTGATAGGCAAGTAGCTCGCCCTCAGTTAGCAAATCAAATTTTCCTGACCTAATAAAGCGTTCGAAAAATAAGTCAAGTTCCAGCATCGAACGCCGCGAACGCCACTTTAATTTTTCAACTGATACATAATCCATATTTTCTCACATTTTTAACAAATAAACGAAGCCTTATTCAAGCTTCGTTTATAGTTAATTTTGAAATTATGCCATTCTTGAAAGCATCATATCTTTAATCTTACCAATCGCCTTGGTTGGATTTAAATGCTTCGGACAAACATCAACACAATTCATGATTGTATGGCAGCGGAACAAGCGGTAAGGATCATTAAGGTCATTTAAACGCTCATTAGTCGCTTGGTCCCGGCTATCTGCCAAGAATCGATAGGCATGAAGTAATGCAGCCGGGCCCAAAAATTTGTCAGGATTCCACCAGAAAGATGGGCAAGATGTTGAACAGCATGCACACAAGATACATTCAATGGTGCCATCTAGTTCCTTACGATCCTCGGGTGACTGCAATCTCTCGAATTGAGGCATTGGACGGTCATCGATTACATATGGTTTAATTGAATTGTACTGATGGAAAAACTGGGTCATATCCACAATCAAATCACGAATGACCGGCAATCCTGGAATCGGATTTAATACTACCGGTTCTTTCAAGCTTGCTAAATCAGTTAGGCAGGCAAGACCGTTACGCCCATTGATATTCATTGCATCAGAACCACATACGCCCTCACGACATGAACGGCGGAATGACACAGAATCATCATGTAATTCTTTAATCTTTACAAGAGCATTTAACAGTTTCTTATCATGCTCATCAATTTCAACCTCGTAGTCCTGGTAGTATGGCTTTTTATCCACTTCCGGATTAAAACGATAGATTGAGAATTTCATTTTTCTAGACATGTTTAAGTCCCTAAAAAAAATAACTTTAATTATAACAGTTTAACTTGCTTAGTATACCCGTTTTGCAGGCGGTATATATTCAACTGTTAATGGATTTGTATGGACTTCTTTATATTCAAGACGATTACCATTACTATAATACAATGTATGCTTCATCCAATTGGCATCGTCACGCTCAGGATAATCTTCACGGGCATGCGCTCCACGGGATTCGGTACGGGCCCGAGCAGCTACCATGGTTGCTACCGCTACTTCAATAGTATTCATAAATTCTAATGCTTCGACCCGAGCAGTATTGAATACTTTAGATTTATCATTAATATAAATATTCTGGGCACGCTTATAAACTTCAAGAATTTTCTCAACGCCTTCATCAAGAACTTTTTGTGTTCTAAACACGGAAGCATGTTGTTGCATACAAACTTGCATATCTTTGCGTACTTCGGCAAGCGTTTCGCCAGTTGTAGCAGCATCTAATTTATTTAATCTTGCTAGAGAAAATTCACCCGCATCTGCCGGTAATGGTTTAGGCTCATCCATTCCTTTAACAAATTCAATTACGCTATTGCCGGCTGATTTACCAAATACCACCAAGTCAAGCAGTGAGTTTGTCCCTAAGCGGTTGGCCCCGTGGACTGATGCACAGGCGCACTCGCCAGCGGCATAGAATCCCTTAACAATTTTCTCGTCAATTCCATCCAATACTTCACCCTTGTAGTTGGTGGGAATACCACCCATCATATAATGGCAAGTTGGGACTACCGGAATTGGTTGTTTAACTGGGTCAATCCCTAAAAACTGGATTGAGATCTCACGAATCCCAGGTAAACGTTGATCAATAACTTCAGCACCAAGATGATCTAATTTTAAAAGCACATGATCCTTATTCTTACCACAACCACGACCTTCATTAATTTCAACCTGCATTGCTCGTGAAACAACATCGCGAGAAGCCAGATCTTTCGCAGTTGGCGCATAACGTTCCATGAAACGCTCGCCGTTGGAGTTAAGCAAATACCCCCCCTCACCGCGAACACCTTCGGTAATCAATACCCCGGCACCAGCAAGACCAGTTGGGTGGAACTGCCAAAACTCAATATCTTCGACAGGTAAGCCAGCACGAAGAGCCATACCAACCCCATCGCCTGTATTTATAAATGCATTGGTTGATGCTTGATAAATACGCCCCGCACCGCCGGTTGCGAATAACACCGCTTTAGCATGGATAATATAAATTTGGCCGGTTTCCATTTCTAATGCTGTAACACCTACCACATCACCATCTTTATCCCGAATTAAATCTAATGCCATCCATTCTACAAAGAAATGAGTTTGTGCTTTTACATTTCGTTGATAAAGTGCATGAAGCATAGCATGGCCAGTTCTATCCGCAACAGCACATGCCCGACGTACTGGTTTTTTACCAAATTCCGCCATGTGGCCACCAAATGGCCGTTGATAAATTTTACCATTATCCAGACGGTCAAACGGCATTCCAAAATGTTCTAACTCAGCAACTGCGTCAGTTGCGTTACGACACATAAACTCAATTGCATCCTGGTCCCCTAACCAATCGGCACCTTTAACAGTATCATACATATGCCAATGCCAATTGTCTTCTTCAGAATTTCCAAAAGAAGCTGAAATACCGCCCTGGGCTGCAGCAGTATGTGAACGAGTTGGAAAGACTTTAGATAATACTACTGTTTTGACACCAGCTTCAGATAATTGCAACGCAGCGCGTAGACCTGCACCACCACCGCCAACTACTACGGCATCAAATTTTAAAACCGGAAGACTCATTAATTAATCCTTCTAATCTTTAAAGGTTATAGCTAATACATTTATTGTATAACTTGCTTTTATAACCACAAAATTTTTACTGAATACACTAAACTACCAACCAACCAAAGAATGGTAGCAGTATATAAAACAACTCTAGCTCCATATGACTTAACATAATCCATCCAAAAATCGCGCATACCAATCCATGCGTGCAGCATCACTGACATAAATACTATCTGCATGAAAACTTTTACGAAGGTAAAGCTGAAAAACTGTTGCCAAGAAATGAAATTTGAATCTATTATGCGATTTGCTAAAAAAAGGAATACAAATAATACCACGATTGCAATCAACATAATTACAGCAGTGACGCGCTGATATAACCAATCTTTAAGTCCGTAACCTGCGCTAAGGTTTTTACCTTTTACCATATCATTGCCCCTAATAAAACAGTAAGTAGGATACTAACTACTAATACAATACGCGCTGTTTTCTGTGCCGTTGTTCGCTCAATACCGCTATGTCGATCTAAAAACAGGAACCTAACTCCAGCGCACATATGGTGCATAATTGCCCAAATTAGGACAATATAAATAAGCTTCATAATTACCAATGAACCAAACGCATAGCAGCTTGCATAGAACTCTGGATTTGTTAATGACTTATGAAACAAGCTAAGCACAAAAGGAATTGCTAAAAACATCAACACACCTGAAACCCGGTGTAAGATCGATACTTTTGCCGTAACCGACATTCTTGATGCCAAAAATGGCAAGTTCAAATATACCGGTCGATTTTGTTTATTCATAGAAACCTCACAAAAAGACACGACTATAATGACAATAAATTATTTATTTATTGTCGATAAATTGCCCTTATTTTACCATATCTTCCAGTTTATCCTTAGCATTATTCTTGATCTGGCAAACAAAAAGCCTGCTGAAAAATTCAGCAGGCTTTTTGTCTAGGATAATTTCAAGTTAATTTAGTTACAATGAATATTATCCATAATTGCTTTGGTAATCGAAGTACTGTCGCTAGTATCACCATCTAACGCCCAAACCATACCACCACCTAAGCTTCCAAATGTTTTACAAGCTGCGTTCAATTTAGCTTTTACGCTATTTTGATCATCAAAAGTGATAAACATGTTGCTTGAAGAACCCCACGGAGTTAGTGCATAAGTTCCATAGTTATTAAACATTTGGCTACCTTGCTGGTATAGTGTCACATCTGGCTTAGTACCAGTACCACCAGTTGTAGGGTCATTATGACAGTCACCCTGTAGTAAGCATTTATAGGTGTAAACACCTGTTGTGTTATCAAACTCACCTTTTGGTGCACCGTTACTTGCTTGGTATAATCCACCCATAGTACCTTGGTTACTGATGATTGATGAACGACCATAAGCTGGCATACCCAAGACTAATTTGCTCACCGGAACGCCTGAATCAATATAAGCCTGGATTGAGGTTTTGATTGTTACACCAGCAGTCTTGCCGTAGAATGGGTCACGAACTGGATCAATATCCCATGGAGCTTGTGACGCCGTGATGTTATCAAAAGCACCGTGCATGTCATAAGCCATTATGTTGATATAATTTACATAGCTAGCGATTTGCTTCCATGCACCAACTACACCACCAACACTAGGATCTTCGTCAGATAATATCTTATCTTTTGCTGAAACTGTTGCAATAGTTAATAGTTTATCATTACCTAATTCAGCACGTAAATATTTCAACAAATTGATATATTTCTGAGTATTATGATTAACACTTCCGCCTTGGCAATATGGCGCAGTCGGTTTAACCGTTTTACTAGGTCCACAAGCATCTTGTGAAGTAGTGCGATGGTTTGCCCACCATTCCCAGTCAATATCGACACCATCAAAGCCCATAACTTTAACCAACTGTGCTGCTTGCTTAGCAAAATCACGTTGCTGGGCATCAGTCATTTGGTTAAAATTAATATCTGGAGAAATTTTTTCATTGTCATTAGTCCAACCGCCGAAAGACAACACTACTTTCAAATATGGGCGACGTTGTTTTTCTTTCCATAAGGCTACTAACTGGCGATAATCGCCACCACCATCGGCTGTTACGATACCATATTTACCAGCACCACTAAACGGATAAGTTTTTGGTGTTACAAAATCAATGAATGCATAATTAATTGTATTCAAATGTGCAAAAGGAATATCTTCTGGCATATATTTATGACCTGGATATACGGACCATTGCTCTTGATAACCAACAATTGCCTTACCTTTACCTGGATCGGTACAATTTGTACATGCCCCATCAATCACGTAGCTAGAATCATTTACCACAACTTGAGAAATAATCGGCACAACCTGATCAAAAGCAACCCCTTGCTTATCTGGGTTCCATGTAAAGCTAATGGTTGAACCTTTAGCTAGACTTGCCCCAGTCGCTTTATTAGCCGAGTCAACAAAAGTAATAGTATACTTAGTGCCACCAGTTTGGCTATCTGCTTCTTTGGTCCATACCGGCGTAACACCCCAAGGGAAAAAGTTACCATAATCAAGCAGTATTTTATCCAAGTTCGGAACATTTGATACAAAGCTGATAGATTTAGCTATGGTAGTAGCATTCGGATTGAAAAATATTTGGAATTTACCAGAGTAATCAATCCCACTACCTGTGCCTGTTGGAACAGCAAAATCATAAGTTCCACCAACATTGGTTGGAATTGGTTTAGCCGCGTAATTAACTGTTACTGCCTTAACTCCACTTGTAATTACTTGCGGGTTAATCGTGACAGTGTAGCCACTTGGTGCTGCACTAGTTATTGTCGTTGACTGATCCGCTATAAACGTATAGTTACCGCTTACTAGTGTATTATTTGTCATCAACTTATAGCTATTTCCTTCAGTTGCAAACATTACATTTTGTGCTGCCACTTTCTCACCAGTTAAGCTGAATGCTGTTACTTGTGTATTTGTCGCTTTAGTATAGCTTAAAGCTACTGATTGCGTCTGTTTATTAGCTACAGTTATATCTGACTTAGTAATCGGTGCATAGTAAGAGCCTTTCTGTGCATTACCGATACCCTGCATATAAATTGTATACTTATGATTTGCCGGTATATTTGTTAATGAATATGCTCCGCCCATAGCCACATCAAAGGTATAAACAGTACCAGTATTAGTATCCGTTACCTGGCCATAAACGTTGCCTAAACCATTAAAGTTGCTGGCACTATCGCTTACTGCATTCAATTTGATGTTAAGATTACCTAGTTCTACTGGTTTTGTATAACTGAATGCCACTACACCGGTATTAGTCATACCTTTATTTACAGATACTTCACCCGTCGTTGGAGTATACGCAAATGAAACTCCGGCTGGCAGACTAGCTTGATCTACTGCCATTGTGTACTGACCTGGCAATACCCCATGATAGTTAACCGTGTAGTTCGGACTCTCAACTGGATTTACATTGATTGTTGACTCCTGGCTATCCGGACTGATTACTTTAACCTTGATATTACAGCTAGTTGATTTACATAAGTCAGTTAAGCTTGAACTTTGTACATTTACCGCTAACACAGTTTCTTCTACTGGTGGCGGTGGCGGTGGTGTACTACCATCAATCACTACTTCTGTTAATGATATCTTGCTAATCAAGCTACTTAAGCTGGTATTTACGGTAAACGTATGCGTACCGCCTGCTGGTACTTGTGCCCACGAACACCATTCGCCACTACAAGCAGGTGTTGACGCACTTACTAATACATCTGAGCCTGATAATTGCCCGCTCACCGTCAAATATGGTGACCCTGACTGAGCAATATCACCAACTCCACTTAATGCTTTACCATCCAAACTGACATTTCTCAATCTAATTGGCAATGCCGTTATTGATTGGGCACTAGGGCAAGTATTCTTCATCGTAAATTTTATTGATGCTGTTGACCACCATTGGTTATTACTGGAACCTAGTTGAGTTATAAAATTTTTACCATCTGTAGGTACAATTTTAAAACAGTCATTTGTTGCATTTAATTTTAATGAACCTGTTGATGTACCGGCACTAACTGACGCTACAGTTTTTGCTTGCAGCCCTTCAGATAAATACACATCTTCTACGACTGGATTCATCTTATTGCTATTAGTTGGCGAAGCCGTACTATTTCCGCCATTACACCCGCCAATCAGCACTGCTGATGCTAGCGAAGCAATTATTACTTTGTTTTTCATTAACCTAAAAACCCCTATAAAATATTAGGTATCTACTTAAAATTTACTTATAATCTAATTTCATTCTTGATTTTACAATATTAACTCATCTTCAGAACACCCACTGTTTTTGATGGTTGTAATTTAAAATTTCAATCAAATCAATGAAATATTGATATTTTTATTATTCTAAAATACTAGATACATTTAGCCGAAATAGCAAAACACTAAAAAGTGTGCATATGTGGCACACTTTTTAGCTACTGTAAGGTAGATTAATTACTATTTCACCAACTCGGAAGCAGTTTTACCAAATTCCCAGGCCTGATGATTAAATCGCACATTTCCAACATTGCGAGTCAAACCATCAAAATCCGCACTCCAGTTCATGAAACCAGCAGCAGATAACCCACGGCTATTCATATTTGCCCATGCATCTTTCATTTGCTGAGAAGTTGTTACATACGCACCAGCACCGCCAGCAGCACCATTTGCTGCAGGTAAGCCAATTGCTAATTTATCACTTGGTATGCGATAGAATCCGTTATTTGCTTTTATGCCGCTCTCCGTAGTGAATGCCCAAACAGCAGTTACAATAAATTTATCCATACCATCATTAGGACTTACCGTTTTCCAAGGATCAGTGCTTACAGTAATTCCATTACCAGGACCTTGGTTATAGAACTGCGGCCAGATTACAGTTACATTATCCATTCCTAAGGCATCAAAAAATTTACCATACCATTGATTTGTTGTTAATAATGGCCACTCTGGTGCTGCTGTTACCATAAAGTCTGGTTTATTTTTACGACAATCAATAGCAATCTGCTTAACTGCTTGTCCGAATAAAGCCGCACTAGAACCCATTGAACCGGCTTCTACATCGATATCGATACCATCAAAATCATATTCATTGATAATAGCTTCCATACCTTGGACAAAAGTATTCATATCTGTAGTTGTGTTTATATTAAACGTAGCATTTTGCCCACCTACTGATACGATGACTTTACGGCCTTCTTTATGCACATTTGCAATTTCCTGTTTTACTTGTGCAGCTGTCTCATAAGATGGAGTTAGCATTGGAATACTAGTTGAACCAGGCTTAGTCTCAACAAAAGCATAGATCAGTACGTTATAGTAACTAGGTATTTTATCTAACGCCACATAAGGGGTAGGGAATGAGCCACCGTATGCATCTGAGTAAGCAGTATTACCACCCCATGATGACCAATAAGTTGCAACATATTTGTTATTTGTTGGTTTAGGCTTAACAATATAGTTAACCGTAACTGTTTTAACCCCATTCGTAATGACCTGTGGATTAATCGTCACATTATAACCACTTGGTGCATCACTCGTGATTGTTGTTGTCTGATCCGCTATAAATGTATAGTTACCACTTACTAAAGTATTATTTGTCATCAACTTATAGCTATTTCCTTCAGTTGCAAACATTACATTTTGTGCTGCCACTTTCTCACCAGTTAAGCTGAATGCTGTTACTTGTGTATTGCTTGCTTTGCTATAGCTTAAGGTTACAGTTTTAGTTTGATTAGCTGTTACTGTTATATCTGACTGTGTAATCGGTGCGTAATATGAACCTTTTTGTGCATTACCAATACCTTGGACTGTAACAGTATATTTATGGTTTGCTGGCACATTCGGTAATGAATACGATCCACCCAGCGGTACATTAAAGGTATAAACTTTACCGGTATTGGTATCTGTGGCTTGACCATAGATATCGCCTATACCATTAAAGTTGCTTGCACTGTCGCTTACCGTATTTAATGCTATCTTAAGGTTACCTAGCTCTGCCGGCTTAGTATAGCTAAATGTTACTACACCTGTATTAGTAGTACCTGTATTTACTGATACTACGCCAGTAGTCGGATTATACGCATAGCTAACTCCTGCTGGCAAACTAGCTTGATCTACCGCCATTGCATAGTTACCTGGCAATATTCCATGGTATCTTACCGTGTAATTTGGACTTTCTACCGGGTTAACTAAAATCGTTGACTCTTGACTATCCGGGCTTATAACTTTAACTTTAATATTACAAGCTGCAGATTTACATAGATCAGTTAAACTTGAACTTTGCACATTTACTGCCAATACTGTACTTTCTACTGGCGGTGGCGGTGGCGGCGTGCTGCCATCAATTACCACTTCACTTAATGATAAGTTGCTAATTAAACCGCTTAAGCTGGTATTTACGGTAAACATATGCGTACCGCCTGCTGGAACTTGTGCCCATGAACACCATTCCCCACTACAAGCTGGAGTTGATGCACTAACTAGAACCTCGGCCCCAGATACTTGACCACTTACCGTCAAATATGGTGACCCTGACTGGGCAATATCGCCAACACTAGTTAGCGCTTTGCCATTCAAGCTGACATTTTTCAATTTAATTGGTAAGGCTATTAGTGATTGCGCACTAGAACAAGTATTTTTCATCGTGAATTTTACCGATGCAGTTGACCACCATTGGTTATTACTCGAGCCAAGCTCGGTTATAAATGGCTTTCCATTTGTTGGTACAATTTGAAAACAGTTATTTACTGCATTTAGCTTTAATGCGCCGGTTTGTGTTCCTGCACTCACTGAAGCTACAGTCTTTGCCTGTAGCCCTTCAGGCACGTACACATCTTTTACTACTGGTTCCATCTTACTAGTTGTATTACTAGGTGAAACGGAATTTCCGCCATTACACCCGCCAACTAGCAAAGCTGATGCTAGCGAGGTAATTATTATTTTATTTTTCATTAGCTAAATCCTTAAAAAAACATCAGGCAGGCTTATTAAATTTTTAAATTTATACAGAATAAAGTCTTGGAAGCAACGAAGCAGCAAAATAATATTTTGCATAAATTCAAAAATCGGTATTGTCTAAATACTTTATGCGCCTGTACTATTAGCCTAATCGAAAGGGAGTCAAAAATTACGAAGTTTAAACTGCGATGAGAAACTCAAATAATTATTTGAGTCTCAAAGCAGTTGATGCGTTCTGATATAAAAATTGTTAAGAAATACTATTAGGTAACAATTGTAACGCAGCCTTTTTATAAAAACATACCATCCATTTTGGTTGGGTATAACTAGCTTTTGCATCAAGTTAAGTTTATTTATTTACTTAAATATCAGTCACATATCATTCAATAAAGCAAAAAAGGGCCCTACAGAAAAAATACTATAGAGCCATCTTGGGGAAGAAAAATTTTAGCTTTATTTCATAATAATTGTAGAATTAATACACAATACTTAAGTAAGATTCTGCATTTTATTAAATTATCAACATGCCAATCTTTGCTCGCTGCCCTGATAGGCAACCCAACAGTTTCAGGGAGGTATTCTAACAACCTAAGCATATCTACGAAAATAGACATTTTTGTATAATTGTTATACAATTTTGTATAACATAACTTTAATTACCCATTACTTTATTCTAACTGAATTAAATTTTAGGCTCTTAAAATGGTTGTGTTGCAAAGTTGACTGACTAACAAAACTGCCTAATAAAATGGGCACCCAAAAATTATTAATATTTACCTATTAAAAGCAATAGTTAAAGAACTAGATTTGGATTTCAGTAGCAAACAGTTTCCTCGAGGTGTAATTATCCTGGCTGTGCGCTGGTATCTGTCTTATCCTTTAAGTTATCATAGTCTAGAAGTAATGATTCCGGCTTGGTACATATTGATTTATATCTGAATATGCTATAAGCTCCCGAAATAAGCAAAGGTTGGATTGCGTGTCGTGGTATCCTGATAGATCATATATGGTAGATTAGTATGCCGGTTAAATATTATCCCATTATAGGCAGTTTCGCCAGTTGAGAATCCAATTTTTCCAATCGGGTTTGATATCCAAGAACCATTTTGTAAATAAACTAGACTAGCTTTGCCATTGTTACCTGCGTCGCTAAACGTTACATAAGGAACACCACTAGCATTAATTGCAATTGAAGTATAGCTTGCACGACCAATCGAGAAGCCTGCATTACCAACTACTTCCCATTGCGTTCCATTAAATTTCATTACCGTAGCTTTACCAGCATTACTTGCATCGCTATATGCAACATAAGGCGTGCCGCTTGAATCAAAGACTAGTGAAATATAGCTAGCAGCCCCTGCAGAAAAACCGGAACTACTGCCTACATCCAACCAGCCTGTACCACTATAACGCATTACATGAAGTTTATCACTGTTAGCTCCATCGCTAAAAGCGACGTATGACTCACGGGTAAGCGGGTTAAATGCTAAAGAAATATAACTGGCAGCTCCAGGGGAAATTGCACTTCCATTTGATATCCAATTAGTACCATTATATTTTTTCATTACTGCCTTATTACTAATTGTTGCGTCGCTAAAAGCGAGAGCAGGAGTATTTGTAATCGGCTCAAAGGCAAAAGAAACATAACTTCCTGAAGAGGTAGAGATATCATTACTCGCTACATTTACCCAATTTGAGCCATCATACCTTTTAGCCATTACTTTATTACTATTACCTGCATCAGTATAGGCTACATAAGGTTGATTTGACGTTGGATGTATGGCGATTGAAGTATATTTAGCCGCCCCAGTTGAAAAACCTGGAATACCTATGTTTTGCCAACTACTGCCAGTATAAGTTATGACGGTTACTTTGCTTTCGTTGGCTGAGTCACTATAAGCAATATAAGGTCGGTAATTTCCTGGATTATAAGCAATACTTAAATAACTATCGCTGGCACCAGAATTAAGATTTACCCAGCTGTTACCATTATATTGTTTAACCATTGCTTTATTAGCATTACCAGCATCAACATAAGCCACAAATGGCTGGTTTATAGAGCTATCAAAGGCTAAGCTTGTATAACTCCCTATGCCTGAAGATAAGCCCGTAGTATTAAGTGATGTCCACGAGATAGAGCCAGAAACGGACGTACAAGCGGTATTATTACAAGCTTGGACTACAACTTTATCATTGCTACCACTATCTTTATAAGATAGATATGGTCGCTTATTGGCAGGATTTACGGCAAGAGAGATATCACTAGCAGTACCTACTGAGAACCCTAGAGAACCACCCGTTTGCCACCAAGCAGGATTAGTTTTAGTTTGAGTTGGCAGCCATTGTAATGAAACCTTATTTGACTTAGAAGAATCTTGATAGGCTACATATACGTATTCATCGGCATTGACGGCAATGGTTGTATAAAAAGCTGGGTCATTGGAAAGCTTGCCAAAACTGGACGTAAAGCCATTATATCCAACACCTACCCACTGGTTCCCCACTAATTTCCCTACAAAAGGCCGATCTTTATTCCCATCAGCAGAGTTAGTAGTGAAGTAGGTATAAACTATATATGGTGTTCCTTGTGAACTAAATGCAATTCCATTATAGCTAGCACCACTACTAGTACCACTAATTGATGAAGGATCATTAATGCCAACGGCAATCCAGTCAGCACCATTAAACCGTTTTACTACTGCTTTATTGGAGTTGCCTGCATCACTATAAATTATATAAGGTGAATTATCTTGCGGATTTATTGCCATAGAAATATATCTAGCGCCACCGCTTGAGAAACCTTGGCTACCAACATTGACCCAGTTACTACCATTATAAGTCATTACACTTACTTTTCCTCCATTACTCGCATCACTATATCCTAGATAAGGGGTTCCATTAGAACTAAATACTAAAGAAGTATCGCTAACTGCCCCATTGGTGAAACCAGAGGATCCGACTGTAGTCCAGTTACTGCCATTAAATGCCATTACGGTAGCTTTACCGCCGTTGGCACTATCACTATAGGCTAAATATGGTTGATGACTAGTTGGGTTATATGCAGTAACAGTATAAGCGGCAGCGCTGGATGGACTTCCTAAGATCTCGGCGAATGTAATTAAGTAACTAGTATAAGCAACATTAACAAAGCGACTATAAGTAGATCCGCCGGCATAACTAGCGGTTACCTGCATATTTAGATATTTAGCTAAATCTACACTAGTATCACTAAAATTAGCGCTTAAAGTACATGATTGCCCAGGATAAAGAGTCGTATTACATGTATGAACGTTATCTACAGAAGCGTGCCCAGTATTATTATTACTGCTAAATTCAAAATTGGATAAGGGATAACCGCCAACATTAGTAAGAGTAATAGTATTTGTTACTGCAACATTATTATAGATAGTCACAGGGTTAATACTGGCAACCATTGAGACTAAAGCACTAGTTTTACTATTAAACCAAGTAATTGAGTTAGTACTGGTGCTAGTAGCATTACCATTATAGTTAATAGTTACTGTTCCACTACCCGTATTAACAGCATATGGTACCGTATAATAAATAATACATGAAGAAGAGCTAGCGAGAGTTTGACCGGAGCTACAATTATTTAGTCCACTAGCAAGTTGGATACCATTAGTAGCTGTAATTGTTCCTAATTTGGCAGGAGCATCACCAACATTCATGACCGAGTAATTTCCGTTAGTACTAATATAAGTATTTACAATTGAGGCCAAGCCTGAGATTAAATAAGGGCTATTTTGAGTTGGAATTACTTGCAGTTTGCTGCCACTTTGTTCAGTTAATTGATTAGTTAGATTTAAAGCCGTTAAATTAAGTTCAGCATTTAGTATGGAATTTAATGCTTCAAATTGATCTGCTTTGATTTCAAGAGCCATTACTTGGTTAGGGCTGATTTGTTCTGGAAGATTACTCGTTGCAAATTTTGGATTGGATAACTTAACACTTTGTAATGAATATTCATCTTGATTAGATAAATTATATACATAAACAGTTAAGTAAGCAGGTTGACTCAAGTTTGATGAGTAGAAAATGTTATTTTTAGAAATTTGTAGGCCAGAAGTATTGTTACTCCTAACTGCTTGATAATTTATGGTTCTGCCAATTTGCACATTATGATTATTAAATTTATAATTAGCTACTAGATTGAGAGAGCCCTGGCTTTTATCATCATTTGGCTCAGGTGTTGTTATAGTCAAAGCACAGCGAGATTGAGGAGCAATAAACTCACATTCTTTAACTGAATCAGAGTTTAGCCGTGCTGGATTATTGGGATAGTTACTATTACTAGTCAGGTTATAGCTAATGCCACTAATTAGTTGATCGGTATTATTGTGAATAAATATCTTAGTTGTGGTTGCAGTTTGATTAATTAGCGGTATGGTTGCTGCTAAATCAATGCTAAGGCTGCTGTTTGAGCTAACTGAGTTAGCTTTTAGGTCAGGATTATTAGTACTACCACTGTTGCAGCTAACTAATATAAGAATAGCTAAACCACAATAAATCATTCGTTTTATAAATCGATTAACCACGTGAATTTGCTCCAACTAAATTTATTGGTAAAGGTCTTGATTAGGGATTCCTGATTAAAGTAGCCTGGTCTTATAAGAGGTCAGGCTACTTATTTTGACTGAAAAATTCCAACTAAAGTTTAAGGGATTTGATTAATCGTTACTTGCTGGTAGCTAGGTGTCATGCCAATAGTATAGTTACTGTCAGTCAAGTTAAATAGAACATTTAAACTTCCAGCTTGGCCTGAAAATAAAGTATAGTTAAGAGGATAACTACTAGTTGCAGTAACGGTTCCATCACCTGCAGGTGTTAAGCTACAAGTTTCAGTTACAATCCCAGCGCTTGCACTTTGAGTACAGCCAGTGGCCATACTTGGTGAAAGAGCAGCACCAGTAAAATAATCTTCCATAGTTGAATTTAGACCAATTGAAGAATAACCCATGCCATTAGCTATGATATGGGTAACCTGAACCGTCGCATTTTGTGTCCCTTGGTTAATTACCTGTACATTATTAGTTAAAGTTGCGTTGTTACTAACTGCACGAACAGTAGTTGGTGCACTACTAAATGCGGATGGTAAGTTCGGCGTTGTAATAAACTGCATTGCAACTCTTGAATTATCCATAAGGATAAAAGTAGGGACAGGAATATTTTCAGTATACGTGCTAGTTGCCAAAGCTACAGCTCGTGCCGCCACAGCTAGGTTATTAGTATAGACAATATCACAAGTATCATTAACTGCCAAAGTCATTCCAACGATACAAGTTGAAGAACTAGAACGCAACCATGCTACACCGATAGCTCCATCTTGGATACCTTTAATTGTCAGTGGACGAGTACCTTGATTAGCATATGTTAAGGTTATCGCTTGGCTACTAGATGGAGTGTTACCACTAAATTGGAATGGTGTTACATCCGTTCCGTTACCTGAAGTTGAATTATTGGCTCCAACAGTGGTAAGGGTCAGATCTTGGCTGTTAGGGGTCACCTGCCAGCTAATATTCTGAGTTGTATTAGTTGAAGCTTGGCCTAGCCCTTTATAAGTAACCGTATAAGTTGCTATGCCACTTTGTAAGCTTGCTTGTGAAGTTGGCCCTAGAATTACGTTAACATCACAGCTTGTACTTGGCGCTAATGTATCATCGCAAGTGGGTATTCCCTCGCTAGCAGTTAGGTAACTTGGATTATTGATTAAGCCTTGCGCAGTGAGCTCGGCTTGTTCAGTACCTACATTGGTAATTGTTAGAGTTTGACTATTTGTTGCGATATCATTTCCGACTATAGTCATACTAGCTGGAGTGCTTATTGTAATGATTGGTTTAGATGAAGTAGAACTATAATAAAGAGGCATTACGCTAGTGTAAGCCTGGGTTGACTGGTTTTTAGTATAGCTACCACTAAAATAAACGTTAATTTGCTTATTATTCTCTGCTTCGGTATCGCTAACTGATAAATTAAAGCTACAGGTTGCTCCTATAGCTAAAGTACCAGTACAGGTTCCTGCGTCTTGAATGGTTGCTACTGCACTACCACTATAAGTATGCGGAGTAGGTAACGTTCCAATAGTTAATGGAAATCCGCCTACATTGGTTACGGTAATGGTTACTGGAGTAGCATGATTTTGCACCATTATTACTGGATTACCTGAAGCTATCATTCCAACCATCGGTGTATTTTTGCTATTATACCAATAGATCGCTTGAGCTGTACTATCCGTAGAATTTATCCCTCCGGTATAGTTGACGGTGATACTATTTGCTGTTGGCGAGGAAGGATCTTCTTGGCTAACCGAGTAGGATACCTCACAGCTGGCTCCTGCTGCCAAAGAGCCACTACATCCATTTTCGTTACTATCAATTGTAATTCCCGAGGTTGGTGTTATACTTGTAATTGTTGCCGCTTGATTACCACTGTTGACTATAAAGAAAGAACCTGAAGTACCACTCACAGTATCAATAATCGGAGCTAGTGAGGAGGTTAACATTGCTGCATCCCCTGATGGCGGTACACCTAGATTACCAATCGCATCATAGCTAGAACTTAAAATAGTATTTGTTTTACCTTTTATAGATTTATTATTACTAATAACAGGAGTATCATCTGAGGCGTTGACAGTTAAATTGCCACTATAGCCTGAATTATTTAACGCCGTAGAAACTTCGATTGCTTGGACATAATTTGAAGCAATCTGTTTATTAGTTATATCCCCTTGCTGAATTTTAATAGCTGAGTTGCTTGGCTTTATTGAATTAACTTTATAGATTTTATTCAAACCACTTCCATAAAGATAGAAAACACCATAACTACTTTGATGACCTTTAGGTGCCATAATTAAGTTTGAAGAGAATTTAACCCCTGCATCATTAGTTGCGACTTTAGAAAAATTAACTACTTGTGAATCAACATACTCTTTACCATCAGCTTGCTTATAGTCTACTGATAACAATCCTGACCCTTGGCTTGAAGCACCCAAAAGTGGTGATTTTATTACTAGCGCACATGAACCATGAGCTGCAATGGTAGCACAGTTTTTAGCCGATTCAGGGTCGATAATTCCCGCAGATAATGGAGTGTGCAGCTGATGAGCACTACTTTTAAATGAAAGAGATTGATTGGAATCTATATTAGTATAAGAACTATAATTAATTCCACTAATAGACCTATCACTGTTATTGTGCACATAAGTTAACGTTGTAGTTTGCTGATTTGCAAAGACTGGGACAATGGCATTAGTATCTAAGGTTATTGCATTGGGTACACTTACTGGAGTGATACCACCCCCAGCTGTTCCATTATTGGCGCTCCCATTCATTGAACAGCCGCTAAGACTGAACAAAATAACAGCTAGCGAAGACAAGCCTAGCTTGGTATAAGATCTTTTATCTTGCATTATTTTTCCTCATAAAATAATAACTTAATTGCCAACTGATCGCTAAAAACCAATAATAAATCAGTTCATCTATCATGACTGAGACAATTAAAATCCTAAATCTTTTCATAGGATTAGTTATTGTTTTTATTCTTCGATGGTCTTGCTCCAGGATGCTTACAATATTTAACTTTAGTATATTAAATTTGATATAATTTTAGGGAGCTATTATAATTACATGACCCCTAATTTCAAATAGCGAATTTGGAACATAAGCATATTCTCATCCGCTAATTTGTTGAGTTAGAATAATCCTATTTTTGGTTCTATAGCAAAATTCACTTACCAGCTAACCAATTGATAAATTGAGGTTTTTCTATTATAGATGCTTAATTGTTACTCAACCTGCAGTGTTATGCAGCTAAAAAGTTAATTTGCTCTGCAATAGATAGTACTCTTCCTTTAATTTCACTAAATACACTTGAGGTTTTACGTAATATAGCCATAGCTCGAATACCAGCAATAGTATCGTTAACCGCATTGAATTCTTTAAATCGCAATAGGATCAGTTAGGCGATCTAACTTGCGCTGCAAGCCAGATTAAATCAGGGTAAGAATGTAGTATTAGTTGAAAGTAAAAGTAGCCCTTCTTATGCAAATTTAGTCGTCTTCTGGCCAGAAGAAGCTTAATCAACCTAAAATAAAAGCGTTAGTAAAAGTCTTAGCTTGCCTGAAGTTAAACAATATATATTAAAGGAACTTTGGTTCCTACGTTCTTGCTTTAGGATATCTGCAATTGGTTGCACTGCAGCTTGGAATCTGGCAAATATTCCGCTATAATTGCCCCTGAAATTCAGAAGGATCGAATTTAGTAAAACTTATTCAATCTATTAATTTGGTATTAGCACAGGAGCCAAAATGAATCAACAGCGGATACTAGAGCAATTAAAAACTTTAGCCACTGAAAATATAAATCAGAACTCTATCGATATCGATATTCTTCCTACTTTTGAGAAATTAAAAATCATTAATAGTGAAGATATAAAAGTAGCTCATGCAATAGAAGAAGAGTTACCGATAATTGCTAAAGCTGCAGATGCAATAACTGCAGCGATGAAAAAAGGAGGGCGCTTAGTTTATATGGGTGCAGGTACCAGCGGTAGGCTTGGAATTCTGGATGCGGTAGAGTGCCCACCAACTTATGGGGTCGACTATGACACGGTAGTCGGCTTAATTGCTGGTGGCAAAAATGCCTTCATTCAAGCTCAAGAAGGAGTCGAAGACCAAGAAAGCGCAGGATTTGCAGATTTAAAGCAGATTAATCTAAATCAAAACGATATAGTCTGTGGAATTGCCGCCTCAGGCAGGACTCCATATGTTATCGGCGGCTTAAAATATGCACGGACATTAGGTTGTAAAACTATTGCTGTAGCTTGCAACAAGCATAGTGAAATCAGCAACTATGCCGACATCAAAATCGAGGTAAGCCCAGGGCCAGAAGTTATTTCCGGTTCTACCAGAATGAAGGCGGGGACTGCACAGAAAATGATTTTAAACATGCTAAGTACTACAGCAATGATTAATCTTGGCAAAGTCTATAAGAACCTTATGGTTGATGTAAAAACATCTAATGAGAAATTGCGAGCTAGAGCAAAAAAGATAATTATGGAAGCAACAGAAGTCGACTTTCAAACCGCTGAAAAATATTTAGAATTAGCCAATAACCATGTAAAAACTGCAATTGTGATGATTTTAAATAATTGTTCCGCACTTGAAGCTGAAGCTAAACTAGCTAAAGTAGCTGGGGTAATTAGGAAAATTCCAAATTAGCCAACAATAAAGATCATCATATAAAGGCTATTAGCGAATTAATCCAGGTAAAATAGAATTATGAGCGACTAGCGGGACAACAACCTTTAAACCATTAACCAGCATTTCAATTGCTATCGCTGCTATAATCAAACCCATTATTTTGGTAAGGGCGATAATACCAATATCGCCGATAGCCTTAGCAATATAGTCAGCAAGCATAAATACAACTATCACAGACAGACTAACTAAAGCAAGAATACCGACAATCATCAGTTTGCCAATTAAGCTTTGTTCTTGCTGCCCATATAGTATTACCATAACTATGGCAGCAGGGCCAACAATCATTGGTAAGGCTAATGGGCTGATACCCAGCGATTTAATCCGATGTGAATTATTACGTCGCTCGGAATTTTTACTTTCTTCTATTTTTTCGCTAGGCTTCATAATCATTGAAATACCGATTAATAGAACGATGAGCCCGCCAGCAAGCTGTAACGAGAAATCATGAATCCCTAGTACGTTAAGTAGCGGTTGGCCAATAAATAAGAAACCGGTTAGAATGGCAAATACTGACACCCCACAAATAACCGCAACGCTTTTTTTCTCAGCGGGCTTAAGACCGTTGGTAATATCCAAATATATTGTGATTGCAAGAATCGGATTTAAAATACTAAATAGAGAGATAAAAATCTGAAAAGAGTTGGACATACTATAAACCTACTTATTATTGAAGCATTGACAATTAAGCCAAGATACTAGAATTACCTACCAAATTATTATAGCAAATAAGAAGAAGAGCTATTGCTAAAATTACTAACCTTCGAAAAATAATTCAACAATCAAGCAAAAGTTAAGCGGTAGAATAAATTAAGTTTATAGTATATAATATTTGCCTTAGAACGGAGTATTAAATGACCAGAACCATACCAAGCAATTCAAAGATATTAGGAACTATATTTTTAACGGTATTAATTGACATGCTGGGTGTAGGGATACTAATTCCGGTTTTTCCACTACTTGTAGTCCCTCATTCACCATTTAGAGTCATTCCTTCTACATGGAGCGTAGCTGAAGGATTTATTATGCTTGGCTGGCTAATGACTTGCTTCCCTCTTGCCCAGTTCGTCTTTGCTCCAATATTAGGTCAGTTAGCTGATAGGTATGGTCGGCGTAAAATCCTTGCCATATCAATTTCTGGAACGGTAATATCATATTTGGTGTTTGCATATGGAATACTTACCAAAAACATACCTTTGATGTTTATCTCGCGGGCTTTAGACGGCGCATCAGGAGGCAATGTATCAGTTGCCCAAGCAGTAATCGGCGATATAAGTAATCCGCAAAGCCGCGCCAAAAACTTTGGACTAATTGGCATGGCCTTTGGGATAGGGTTTATCATGGGGCCTTTTATAGGTGGTAAACTTGCTGACCCCTCAGTAATCAGCTGGTTTGATGCAGCAACTCCATTTTGGTTTGCAGCCATATTAAGTTCAATTAATGTAATTTTGGTTTTACGCTTCTTGCCTGAGACTTTAAAAGTTCGCAGTAAAAAGCGCATTCAGATAACTAAGCCTGTTCATAATATTATTAAAGCTTTCTCATACCCAGGCCTGAAAAGCATTATCCCGGCAACATTTCTTTTTAATGCAGGCTTTACATTTTATACAACTTTCTGGGGGGTAATCCTTGCCGATCAATTTGGGTTTAGCCAGGGCAATATCGGCAACTATTATGCTTATATTGGCATCATGATCATTCTAGCACAAGGGTTAGTCGTCAGAAGGCTCTCAGGCAAAATTGCAGACTATAAGGTGCTTCGCTATTCGCTTCTTGGGAGCGGGTATTGTTTATTGCTTTATTATTTAACCCCAGTAACCCATCCAAGCCTAATTTATTGGTTACCACCATTTCTTGCTACGTTTAACGCTCTTACCATGTCATTTAGTTCGGCTTTAATTACAAGGATTACACCGGCTGAAATTCGTGGTGAAGCAATGGGTATAAATTCTAGCGCCTCAGCGCTAGCACAATCAATTCCAGCAATTCTTGCAGGCTATGTTGCAGCGCACCACGCCAGATTGCCGGTATTAATTGGTGGGATAACTATTATCCTGGGTGGTTTAATCTTCCGCCATCTATTTAATCCTATAAACCAAGATGCCTAAGGACTGCCACTAATGCTCGATTTAACTTTAATTTTTAAGACTCTGTTAATCCTCTTTTTCGGCGTGATATCTCCAGGGCCTGATTTCTTTATGGTCTTACGTAATTCATTGGCATTTGGTAGGAAAGCCGGAGTTATTTCGGCACTTGGCATCGCAACAGGCTGCTTTTTCTCTTTTACAATTCTAATTTGCGGGCTCAAATTTTTATTTGGCTATAAATTGATTCGTATTGGATTAAGTCTGTTTTGTGGTAGCTACCTGATCTATCTTGGCTTTATGAGTATAAAAAGCAAATCGCATCATTATCAGGTAAATTACGAACATGCCAACAGTGAAAAGATGCGGACCTACTTCAGAAATGGCTTATTTACCAATGTGTTTAACCCGAAACTATATACCATTTCCGGGGCAATTCTGACGTATACAGAACAACAACACCCTACAATAACCACTAATATTGGTATTATCATAGGTAATGCGATTATTGTTTTCGCCTGGTTTGGTAGCGTAGCTCTTTTGCTTAGCCATCCAAAAATTCAAAAAGCATATTTTAATCGTGAAGTATTAATTAATCGAATTTTAGGATTCATCTTAATAGTTGTAGGTAGCCGCGTAATCTTAGGTTAGCCAATCTGAACGTAAATAGCCTTACCTTTTGCTTTTAAAGTGAACAATCTTTGTTTTTAGGTCTTCTGACTTAAGAGAGAATTGTAGTAGTTAGAATCAGGAGGCCTCAAATGAAGCTAGGAGGGTATACCTTATTAAATCCAGTGGAAGCCTTTAAGTATTAAGCCAGCTAAAGTTAAGCCAGTTGCTAATATAATACCTATTATCCAGTTATAACGAATATCAATTTTTAGGAATTGCCTATCGCTACGTGCTTCAGAAGATTCAAACCACTTTTGCAAATCCTGTACTTGCTTATCAGTGCGCGCTTCAGAAGCTTCAAACGACTTTTGTAAATCCTGAACTTGCTTATCGGTGCGTGCTTCAGAAGCTTCAAACGACTTTTGTAAATCCTGTACTTGCTTATCAGTGCGTGCTTCAGAAGTTTCAAACGACTTTTGCAAATCCTGAACTTGCTTATCGGTACGTGCTTCAGAAACTTCGAGCAGACTTGATACTTCTTGCCTTAGTTTAAGATTATCTGCTTTAAGTTCAGCTCCAAGTTTGGCAATATCATCACGAGTTGCAGCATGCAATAAAATATCTACTAGCTTATCATTAGTGATTTTTAATTCCAGATTGCCGTAATCTCTTTCTAGCATAATTTTTACCTCTCACCCTATTGTATCACTTTGATGTCATTGATTTAAACTTAAATTTTTCTTATAGAATATGACATAATAAGAATAATCTAGTATCACCCTAACGAGAATATGAACCGAAACTATAGATTGATATTGCCAAAACTAGTAAAGTGCCTAATAACAATAGAAATAAAATGTAATCCAAAGTAATAGCAATTGTATTATCTAGTTATTTTATGAGGCTAAAAATTCACGCATTACCTGGTAAGTCCTTGCACATTCCTCAGGGCATAACTCATCCATTAATAAATAGGCATGAAGTACACCCTGGATATCTAGAAGCTCAACATCGGCGCCGACACTTAAAGCATTATTGTAATAGAGAACCCCTTCATCCCTTAACGGGTCATATTCTGCTATAACAATCAAGGTTTTGGGCATTTTGGCATAAAATTCATTGTAAACTGGGGAAACCGCCTTGCGGTCTTCATTGTTCTGAAAATAATTATTAAAGTACCATTCCATCTTGCTGCGCTCAAGAAAGTAGCCTTCGGCAAATTTGGTCAAAGACGGCGAGCTTCCAGTATAATCCAAAGAAGGATATAATAAAACTTGGCGTTTTATTTGTTCTACAAAAACAAACTCTTTATCCATTACAATTGAGGCGCATAAAGCACCGCCCGCACTATCGCCAATTAAAGTTAAGTCACGGCTAGCATAGCTAATATTACGGTTATCAAGGACATGAAACAACCCACGGATAGCTGCTTTGCTATCCTCAAGGCCAGTAGGATAAGGAAACTCTGGGCTAAGGCGGTAATCTACTGCAATAATAATATGTTGAGTTTCAACGGCTAACCTGCGCGAAAGACCGTCATAGCAAGTTACACTGCCGCACATATGCCCGCCACCATGAAGGAATACAGCAACAGGCAGCATGGATGAGTCGCTCTGCGGTAAATATATCCTGATAGGAACCGGATAGTGGCCGTTATAAATTACATCGTCAATGGCAACAAGCTGCTTATCATAATTTAATAGGTATTTGCGGGCAAGATTTGCCAATCCTTCTCGAGTATTGGTATGGTTGGGCTTATAGCCAATTTGTTGTAGTTTAGCCTTTAACACTGAGAGTTGATCTAAAAATTGTTGAACTTTTGCTAGGACAGCCATTTCTTCACCCTTTTTTAATGTGAATCAAATTCATAACAAGATTAAATTATACGTAAATGACAAACTAATTAATGCTCATAGTAGCAGATAAAAAGTGTCCGGAATTGATAAGCCCACTCAAAACTAACGCTTCACCAAGTATATCCTATTTTGCACAGTTGTAGAATCTGGGTTATCAATTGATAGTAGCATACCTTGATAATATACTTCAATATCTAATTTTAAGAATCAATTTAATTGTATGGTTCGAAATTAAACAATATCTAAATCTGTTAATATAGTTTTATAAACACTATCTAATAATTTAGATCGTGATTTAGCTTTGTTGCAAAAAAATATGCGATAATTATTACTTATACAACAATATGCAATTTACTATTTTATTTCAGAGGAAATCTATCAGTTATGAAAAAATACATGTGTCTAATCTGTGGTTTTATTTATGATGAAGAATTAGGAAGACCAGAAGATAACATTGCGCCGGGAACCAAGTGGGAAGATGTGCCCATGAATTGGACCTGCCCTGATTGTGAAGCACGTAAAGAAGACTTTGAAATGGTAGAGTTTTAATAAAGGTAGAGAATATGAGCCAGTTTATTGAGTTTAGTAAAATTGATAATACGTTTTTAGAGTCGAAGTTAAATTTACAGATTGATGAAACCTTAAGCCTGATAAAAGAACTTGAAGAAAAACAAACCAGCAGCTGGCAAGAAATCATGGAACCGCTCCAAGAGCAGCTTTATAAGCTTAATCAAATTTGGGGCGTAGTTGGACATTTACAAAGCGTTAAAGACAGCAAGGACCTGCGGGAATTACACGAAAAATTTTTACCGGTAATCACTAATTTATATGTTAACTTAGGCCAAAACCAGGCACTATACAAGCATATCCTGGCTATTAAGAAACAGGAATATAAATTTCTATCACCTGAACAGCAAAAAGTCATTGATAATGAATTAAGGGACTTTAAATTAAGCGGAATATCGCTTCCAGAAGATAAGCAGCGTGAGTTTAAAGAAATTCAGACCAAGCTTTCCGAGCTTAGTACCAAATTTGAACATAACGTACTTGACGCTACCGATAGTTATGCTAAATGGGTAACCAAAGATGATTTAGCAGGCATACCTGAAGATAGCCAAGCTATCTATAAAGCCTTAGCTGAACAAGAAGGCAAGGAAGGCTATAAAATAAGCTTACATATGCCAAGCTATTTGCCTTTAATGCAATTTGCAAAAAACCGCGAATTACGCCAAGAAGTATACCAGGCATACGTTACTCGAGCAAGTGAGCTTGGCACTGCCCGCCAATATGATAATAGCGAAGTAATCCGTTCGATTTTACGCTTACGCAAACAAAAATCCCAATTGCTTGATTTTAATAATTACGCAGAACTTTCTTTATATAATAAAATGGCTGAGAATCCTAAGCAAGTTCTGGATTTTCTATATCAATTAGCTGCCAAATCTAAAAGTTATGCACTAAATGATTTAGCTGAGTTAAGGGCTTATGCTAAAGACTGTGACGGCATTGAAGAGCTTGCCGCTTGGGATATTCCTTATTACAGCGAAAAATTGCAAGAGCATAAATATAGTTATTCAAGCCATGAGTTAAAACAATATTTCCCATTGCCTAAAGTCTTTGCTGGTTTATTTGATTTAATCAAAGAACTCTACAATTTGGATTTTATCCAGAATAAATCAATTGATACTTGGCATAAAGATGTTTCAACATTTGATGTTTGCTTAGATGGCCAAGTTACAGGGCATATTTATTTTGATCTATATGCGCGCGAAGGAAAACAGCCCGGAGCATGGATGAACTCGGCACAAGACCGTAATGTTATTAATAATGTTACACGTTTGCCAATTGCATATATTATTTGCAACTTTACTAGCCCCCTTCTTGACAAACCCAGTTTGTTAACTTTTGATGAAGTACAAACTTTATTCCATGAGATGGGGCACGCCCTGCACCATCTATTAACTGTAATCAATAATGCAGCGATAGCAGGAATTAATGGGGTAGAATGGGATGCAGTAGAACTACCCTCACAATTTATGGAATATTTTGCATGGGACTATAACATCTTAACCTCTATTACTGAGCATAGTAGTACAGGAAAACCACTGCCACGCGAACTATTTGATAAAGTATTAGCTTCACGCTACTACCAGTCAGGTTTACAAATGCTAAGGCAGCTTGAGTTTGCTGTTTTCGACTTAATCTTACACAGTGAATTTGACTATGAAAAAGGCGACTATTTAGCCAAACTTGCAGAAATAAGAGAGCAAATTGCAGTTGTCATACCTCCAAGCTATAACCGATTTGCAAATAGTTTCTCGCATATCTTTGCCGGCGGCTATGCAGCTGGCTACTACAGCTATAAATGGGCTGAAGTTTTAGCTTGTGATGTGTTTAGTGTATTTGATGGAATTTCAGGTCCTAACCTTAGTCAAATGGGTGAAAAATTACGGACAACTATTCTTAGCCAAGGCGGTATTCGCCCTATGATGGAAAATTTCAAGGCGTTTATGGGACGTGAACCTCAAATTGATGCGCTACTTAAATATTCAGGCATGAATTAAACTTTTTTCACGAAGTACCCAGGATTTCTTTGGGTACTTTTTTAGCTTAGTTTCTACACCAGCACTGAATCAAAACCCATATACTTTACTAAATTTAATCATTTAATTTCTAGATGAGTATGGAATAATTAGCGCCGGGAGCTCTTTAACATCTGATTCACTAGAATCTGTTAATATTTTTAAAGTAAATAGTCCACTTACCCCCTTGACTGTTGGCTGATATTTTAATACAAATATACAGCTTTGGTTCGGGTTTAGCTGATTAACCGTTGGCCGGCAAGAACTCCTGGTTAAATCATAACTAACTCCTAATGGAAACGAAGCCGTATCAGGCAACAATACCTCAACCTGACTTTCATTTTGATTGGTTATAGTATACGAGCGTAACCCAAATGAACCAACTGGAACATTCTGTATGGAATTATTATAACTAGTAGGTTCCAGCCGCTTAATACTTATTCCATATTTATTTACTTGATTGTATGAATCATCATAGTCAATAGCAACATCAAATAAGTTATTAGCGCCCGAAAAATATGAAGTGCTACCTTGTGTTAAAGGGTCGAATGGCTTAGTTTCCCCTATCCAAGTATTCATTTTAATGGTAGTATTATTAAAAATAATAGTATTATTCAATGAATCTATATTGCCAGTAATTGGCGGCTGAAATGTAAATGAGGCCATATCAGTCAAGTTAATATTCTCAAAAGTGATATTCTGATACCCCGTATACGGTGAACCTATACAAGGAAACCGAATAATTGGGAATAGATTATCTAAAAACTGGGAATCATATATCGCCTCTACATTTGATATTCGCATATTAGCGGAAGAAACTAAATCAAGAAAGCCATCAGGCCGGCTAGAGTGATAATTATTGACCACACTATTATTTGCCTGGATTTTTAATGAACAGGCATTGCCGGCAATATTTGATTCATTACGTTTATCTTCTGCCTTACCAAGCCTAACACCATAATCCATAACATTAGTTAATGATATCTGATCATTATATAATGAGCTATCCCAAGTATTTTGATGATTTAAATAAAATAAATGTGGTGGTGGAAACCACTTATTCACTCCGCCAAGATTTTCACCAATTTCATCTTGTAGGATACTATATCTATATGCGAAAATATTATTGAAAGTAGCCTGCTGGGTAGAACCATGCCAGCCCATATAAAAGCCATCCAAACTAATATTATCAAAAGTTATCGCATGTGGGACGTTTAAATATGGCTTCATTATTGGCTGCCCTTTAACTTCTGTCCCATTAGTATAGCCAGGTAATAATGAAAATACTATCGGTATAAATTTATCAGGAGTAGTAGAAGACTCAACAAATACATGGAAATTTTTTAAAACGATATTTGAAGAATCACCTTTAATATAAAAGATTGCCGAAGGATCTAAAATACCAGTCCAAAAACTAAAATAACCTTTATCAAATTTTAATCCCCTATTTTCTTTTAGCCAATTGGTAATTGTCACATTGTTAACTGCATTTGCCGGAGGCGCAGTACCACTAAACGGAACCCAGGTACCATTATAGTAATATCCGCCAGTTTGGTTTGTAATTGGCATTTTGCCAATATATTCAATATTCCAGCCGGTTAAATTAATGTTTGATGAATTTGCAATTATAAATGCTGGCACAAATACATTGTCTACTTTGATTAATCCCTGATTTGAAAATATGATTGAGGTATTATTATCAATAAAAATTGGCTTTGCAATGTCCATGCCAATCTTTAAATATAACGGGCAATCGATTAAAAGCTGAAATGCACCATATTTTGCTTGCGAAACTGCCACATTAAAATTGGCTAAATCATCTGTCTCCCCATCGCATACTGCCCAGTTACGTATAGATTCAACCGATTCAGACTGAACCACACCCAGCTTAGATGCAATAGTAGCTGCCGGCGTTCCACCTAAATTACTGTTACAAGCAGAAATTAGCATAACTAACAAAATATAAATAAAGAAATTAGTTTTACTAATATGTTTTATAGCAACTCTCAAGAAAGCTTCCCTCTAAATTCCAATGTTGACTTACACCTTAGGCTATTTGTTCTTAAATCGTCTAATTTCCCTAAGCTCACGTATAAATAGGCAGCTTTTAGCTTGCATTGCTTGACTACAAAAGTTTATCAGCTTCTTAAGGATAACAAAAGCTTTACTTTTGAATAGTATCAAGTATTAATTACAAAATCAATATAAGTTTACCCTAAAATTTTCGGAAGTTTTGTTATGTCGCTAGTATATAATCAATGGAAAATAACGTTATAAAGCAAAATTAGCCCTAGCCTCTTCTCTGGCAACATTTTAGCAGGGAAAAGGCTAATTTAAGTGGGCTTAACAGATATTAATTAATTAGGCTTTTTTTGAGTTGTAAGAGTGCACTCATTTACACTTTTTACAGTTAGTTTAAAAGTATTATTTGCTAGATAAACATCGCCTGTTCCGCTTAAACTAGCAGTAATAGTTGCATAGCGCCGTTCAGTACGAGTTTCAATTTGTCCGCTAACTTTTAGATCGCAGCTTGGATGCTGCTCATCAACGGTACAGCTAGGCGTAACTATTACGCCCCACTTTGAATCAGAACTTAAGCTGACAGTCTGTGGTTCAACTTTATAGCCCCCAGTCAAATTAACTTTAACTACGTCTCCTTCATCCGCGCATATTTCCAGTTTTGTCGGCGTTAACCGAATTACAGGAGTTTCATAGATATAAGCATAAATTTTACCGTTTAATTGCTGGGTTACTCCGGTCGGCCTTGCTTGATCTTCCCAGGAGAAATTAATGCCATTTAGGTCAAGAGTTTGCCCGCCAGCTATACCTGTATTAAGTTTAAGCGTAAAATTGCATTTAGCGCCTGGTGCTAAAGATACTTTGTTATCTATGCTTCCGCAATTTGTATTGCTAATTGTCCATGCTGATGGGAGGCCTGCTGACAAGTATAAATTAGTTGCGGCTGTTGTACCAGTATTTTCAACTTGGTAGATAAGTGTCGGGCTTGCTGATTGCTTTTTAATAACGTAGTTGTCCTCGCTGCTGCCAGATCCTGCTTCAAAACCTGTGGCTTGGACAAAACTAGAACTAAGCATGGCAGAACTTGCTGATGCGACATGACCGGATAAAGCAACTGTAGAATTTGCTGTTCCTGCCCCTGAATAAGGGATATAGGAAAGCTTAAGCTGTGCATTTTTGTCTCCTGGTTCGCTTCCTTTTGCAGCGTTCCCACCAAGAGTTAGTGTAATTTCACAGCTTTTACCAACTCCCAATACACCATTGCATTCATTCTTGGTAACACTAAATAAGCTACTATTTTCTCCAACTATTTGAGCCTGCGTTAGCGTAGCTTCCTCATCACCAATATTGGTAAATTTTACACTTTTTGCTACCTGGTCCATGCCATTATTTAGTATCGTGCCAAAAGCAGTTTCTTCGTTTAGTGGAGTTATTATGGCTTTTGACTGCAATGTAGTATAAGAAATGCTCTGAGAAGTTGCCGCACTTAATGAAGATGCTCCATATTTATAATTAATGCTGAAAGCCGCCTCGGTATATGGAGTTACACTTGTTGCAATATATATCAGCTTATAGTTACAGCTACCATTAGGCGCAAGCTTAGTAGTAAAATTGCAAGGAGCGTCAGGGATAGTGCCAAGCATGAAATTAGGTGGCAAAACAGGGCTAAAGGAAGTCTCCTCCCGATTGCCGGTATTGGTTATGGTGATTATTTTACTAACCGGTCCAGATTTGGTTTTATTTGTAAAATTAAAATTATTATCATCACTTGTAATTTTAAGTCCTGCTTCAGCTTCTTTTAAATCTGCATTAACCGTAACATTAGTAACAATATGTGTATTGCCGTTATTATATTCCACTGGCAGTACCTTGGTCGTTGCAAAATCCAGTTTTTCAGGGTCAAATTCAAGCATATATTGACAGCTGGCACCCGCTGCAATTGTACTTCCGCACGGTGAAGCGACCCCATTACTAGTTAAACTAAACGCATTACCTAACTCTGTACCCAATGTTACTTGGCTTATCGAAGCAGTTCCTCGGTTATATAATGTGATTATCTGTTTGGTAAAGTCTTTATTGACTGTAAAATAGCTTGGGCTGATATCTAGTATGCCGCCATTTTTTTGTACATTGACTGTATGGGCTATGCTGGAGGTATCGTTAACTTGCCCATTAAGTAAAGTTTGTAAGTAAAACTCCAGACTGTCAGTATTAGCTGGAACGGTTACTAAAAAGCTAACCAAGCTATTGGTAGTCATGTTTTTGCCTTTTAGCGGTGTTCCGCCAATCTGCTCTACACTAGCATTTAGCGGCAATCCATCCTTAGCTACCAATTTAATTTCATTAAAATCACCCGGATTAGTTGAAGAAACTATTATAGAAACAATAAATCTTGCTATGCCGTCCTTATTAACCATGATGTTTTGCGGCGAAAGTAATGTTAGTGCCTTGGTTAACTGATTGTCATTTGCTGCAGGTAAATTAACTAAGCCAACCACGCTTGAAGTTGTGGTCCCTTCTTTTAACTCCATTTTTGATATATTTGTACGGCTTACCATTTTATCCTGGTTGATATTAGTTATAATCTCGAAAGCACCAGAAGTAGCACCATCAGTTATAGTAACAGCCAAGTTCGTACATGTATGAGCAGGGATAGAATTAGCCTCAGTACTATCTGCAATTTTTACGCTATCATTACCAGATGTATTATTAGCTATCTGATAGTTAACATTTTTCGCATCCCCATCGCCAATATTACACACTTTTACCGGTACAGTCATAGATCCTAATGTCGTTCCAGATGGATAGGAAGTAGGGGCAACTACTTCAAGTTGAGCCTTCGCCGAATTAACAGTGCCTGATGAGGAGGAGGAGGTTCCGCCACCACATCCAGCAAGTATGACTGAGAAGCTGGATATTAGAATAATTGGTATCTTTTTCATTAATTGCTTTCTTCCCTAAAATAATAAATTGCCGATTATAATGTTTAGGGATAAGATAAGCTATCTACGGAAATTGTATATTGACAAAAAAGAAGAGTTATGGTATTTGATATGTAGATTTAAGGATAGCTCCCTCAATACCGGACACTTCTAATAGATGTATTGTACAAATGCATATCTTTTATAGTTGATTTATTATGAGGGAGGCTTAATTTATAACTCAATATTCCAAATATAAGACTTTGTAATTATTCATTGGCTATTTGTTGAAAACTCGCGAGACTCAAACAGTTCAACAAATAACGCCAATTCATAAACAAAGTCTAATATTC